>PJEL010000263.1_pt1 | contig 63331 bp, 50 predicted proteins | sample 1853271 | NCBI WGS metagenome assembly PJEL01 (sample SAMN08108733, study PRJNA415343) | Invertebrate metagenome, whole genome shotgun sequencing project. | host: Globobulimina | place: Sweden: Gullmar Fjord | collected 2015-08
CTGAACAGGCCGTTGCCACGATCAAGTAATTTTTTAACATTCTTTTTAACATTTTTGCTCCTATTAAGTATCTAATGATATTCACACTTGTGAACATGCTGTTAACTGTTTTCTTGACTGCAAAACAGTGTTCAAAACTCCCATCAATCGCTTAAAAGAATTCCCAGCAGCGATGGAATTGCGACGGACGAAAGATACCGGAAACAGAGAATCAAACTTCTGTGTTTCCAGGTGGCATGCTGGTAATGTTCTGTCAGGATGATGTCAGCTACTAATTGATAATCACCTTACCCGATCTGTAGACAAAAAAAAAGCTTCCCCACCAAAAATTGGCGGGCAAGCTCTTTCAATTTAAATCCAGATCGATAAATCGACTAGAAATTAACACGCAAGCCAGCACCTACTGTGTTCGATGCAGTATCAGTTCCTGCGTCATCTTCCTTTTCCGTTGTAGCCTTATAGGAGGCATACAGATCGGCAATTCCAATTTTATTTGAATATGTCAGGTTGGTCATGGTTTGCACGTTTTTGTCAGCAGATCCGTCTCCGTTATCATAGGTGGCAGTTCCGTAACCAATCGAGACTCCGGAAGTATCGTCGAGACCCAGATCAAACCAGAATTCCATGGAGGTGTTTTTTCCAGCTTTTGCACCTGCAGATCCTGCTGTGTTAGATGAGCTTTCATAGTTGAAGGCAGCACCCATCTTGTCGCTGATGGCATAACCAACACCAACCGCCATGAGATTGAAGGCCCGACCATCTTCATCGCCGCCAGTCGTACTGTCGGAATCCTTCTCATCGATCTTATTACTGGTCGTAGTGTATTGCACACCCAGATCCACAGGACCGAAAACTTTACCGTAAACAGCACCGATCGTAGTCTCGTTGTGTGCATCACCCGTTGTAGCAGAGTCATTGATGTTGTTCAGTCCAACAATCACGGTCAATCCAACATCCTTCAGAGACACTGACAAATGATCCTGTCTATCGTGTAAAACATTCTCACCGTTCCAATAGGAATCATAGAGAGGGCCTACGCCATAAGCTATTCCCTTTGTAACACCCCAAGGCATGAAACGTCCCAGGGTGAGGTCCATGCTCTCATTTCCCAGGGTAATTTTCTGATCACGAATCGTCGGGTTCGTTTTCCCGGCGTCAGAATCAAGATCCATGTTTTGGAAAGCAGTTACTTTCCAACTTCCACTTGTAGCACTGAGAGTACCGCCCAAACGGCCATCAGCTTTTATCTGCATTGTGGATGTGCCATCTTTGACAGCTACCTGTTCCAACCAGGTTCTTATTCGACCGTTTACCTTAGCAGAAACATCAGCTGCAAATACGGGTGCGCCCACTGAACAAGCCATTGCCACTATCAGGCAATTTTTAAACATTCTTCTTAACATTTAAACTCCTAAAACATTTCAATTTAGTTCGAACTTGCGAACATGCTATTAACTGTTTCTTTCAATTCGAAACAGTGCTCAAAAACTCTCGTCAGTCGCTTGAAAAAACCCAGCACCTTTAAACTATCAAGGTTGGGAGCACAACGGACGAAAGACGCCGGAAGCAACAAATCGTGCCTCAGTATTCCCGGAGGCCTGTATATGTTTTTAATTCCTAAAAGTAAGGAGAGAACTACACTTTATTGGAATCACATAAACAAAACAATCCGCCGATTATTTAAGATTAACTAAAAAAACTGTTCAATCTCTTTGTTGCTTCTCAGTTTCTGAGTCAGTACAAATATTTTATATTTTCAACAACTTGACAAAAAATAAAACCAAACAATACTGACAATTTAGCCGACTAGGGCCAATAGTTTATAAAAATACTGAAGCTTTAGATACTCCCAGGTTTTATTGAAATATGCAATCAAATATCACAAGATTTATGATCAATGTCAGCTTCTATATCTTGATGACATAAATAAATTCAAATCAGGTTTCGAGAAGTTTTAATTTTATATTTGTCACCTGACATGAGTGAAAATTGACCTGGATGCGGGTACGAGATAAATCAGATCAAAAAAAAATCCAAATCCATTATCTGGATCAAGTTTTCTCCAATCGAATCTGTGTTCAGCAGTGTCATTTTTCCGACAGAGCTAATCCGGCCCGAGAGTCCACCATAAAGGTTGTTGAGGAGGTTTTTATTTTCAATATCTTTAATCCTTCCAGAAACACAAGAGTTAATCAGATTTTTTTTCACGTTTATTTACAATGGCTTAACCCCATCTCGAATCAGGAGATGAAGCCACCGTTGGTTCGATTGTTTAAAATAATTTTTTTTGTTAGGCTCCGAAAGATAAACGTCGTCTCTACAGCGAAATCACGAAAGGGTAAAACCACTAAAGAAAACAGTATCTTTAATTCGTTACTGCTATTAGGTATACTTTCCCCCGTTGATTGATTCCTGTTTCTGGATGACATCTTCATTCAACCGTAATCGCTTAACCCTGTCAGAAGGAGTTATCATGTTATGGCTTTGGAATTTTGTTAGTTCCTCCATAGGAAAGAAGTTGCTCATGGCGCTTTCTGGGCTTTTTTTCTGTATGTTTCTATTGGTACATCTGGGTGGAAACATGTTGATGTTCGTTGGGGCTGATGCCTTCAACGCATACACCACTATTATGTCCACTGCGCCTTTCCTCAAGGCGGCTGAGATCCTGATGGTTGTGCTGTTTTTAGTACACATATATACTTCAGCGACTCTCACCCTTGAAAACAGAGCTGCCCGCCCTGTTAAATATGCAGTTGACATTTCAGCCGGCAAAAGGACCTTCATGTCTAAAAACATGTTTGTTACCGGTTCAATCGTCCTGATTTTTGTTGTCCTGCATTTGATCGGGTTCAAATATGGGGAGTGGTCAAACGATCCAGTCGCCATGACCAATCCAGATAATGTAACCATGTACGGCTTGGTGGTCCAAAGTTTTTCAGGCATATTCTACACCTTGGTGTACACTATCGCAGTGATTGTCCTGGGTTTTCACTTGAATCACGCGTTTCAAAGCGCTTTTCAGACCCTGGGCCTGAATCATAAAAAATACACACCTTTGATCACTAAACTGGGTGCTTTGTACTCCATCGTCATCGCATTGGGATTCGCTTCGTTTCCAGTGTACTTTTTTCTTACACAACTCAGTGCGGGGGGATAAATGACAGTTTTAGATGCTAAAGTTCCCAGTGGTCCGATAGAGCGTAAGTGGGATCAACACAAGTTTGATTTAAAATTGGTCAATCCGGCTAACAAACGAAAGTTTTCAGTTATTGTGGTCGGAACTGGATTGGCAGGTGCTTCGGCCGCTGCTTCTTTGGCCGAATTGGGTTATAAAGTACAAAATTTCTGTTTTCAGGATAGCCCGCGTCGCGCGCACAGTATTGCTGCCCAGGGTGGTATCAACGCGGCAAAAAACTATCCAAATGATGGAGACAGTATCTACCGCCTCTTTTATGATACCGTTAAAGGTGGTGATTTTCGAGCCAGGGAAGCCAACGTTTACCGGCTGGCCCAGGTCAGCAATAATATTATCGATCAATGTGTGGCTCAGGGAGTACCGTTCGCCAGGGATTACGGCGGATTACTGGACAACCGATCATTTGGTGGCGCTCAAGTATCCAGAACGTTCTATGCTCGGGGCCAGACAGGACAACAGCTGCTTCTTGGCGCATACAGTGCTTTGAGTCGGCAAATCGGCGAAGGCAATGTCCAGATGTATGAACGTCGTGAAATGCTGGAATTGGCTGTTATCAATGGCAAGGCCCGTGGGATCGTTTGTCGAAACCTGATTAATGGCGACCTTGAGTCCTATACTGCCGATGCGGTGGTACTGGCAACTGGTGGCTACGGCAACGTCTTTTATCTCTCGACCAATGCCATGGCCAGCAACGTAACGGCTGCCTGGCGAGCTCACAAGCAGGGCGCCTTTATGGCTAATCCATGTTTTACACAGATTCACCCCACCTGTATCCCGGTTTCCGGCGATTATCAGTCAAAGCTGACACTGATGAGCGAAAGTCTGCGAAATGACGGACGTGTCTGGGTTCCTGCGAAAAAAGGAGATACCCGACCACCTGAGCAGATCCCTGAAGCGGAAAGAGATTACTATCTGGAAAGAAAATATCCCTCCTTCGGTAACCTGGTACCACGTGATGTGGCTTCCAGAAACGCTAAACTCGTTTGTGACGAAGGTAAAGGGCTCAACGGTGGCGAAGCGGTTTATCTTGATTTTGCTGAAGCTATTGGCCGATTAGGAGAAGATACTGTTGCTGCCAAGTATGGTAACCTTTTTGACATGTACCATCATATTACCGACAGTAACCCATACCAGACTCCGATGAAGATCTACCCTGCGATTCATTACACAATGGGCGGACTCTGGGTGGATTACAACCTGATGAGTACCATTCCAGGTCTGTTTGTACTGGGAGAGGCCAACTTCTCAGATCATGGTGCCAACCGACTGGGGGCTAGTGCCCTGATGCAGGGTCTGGCAGATGGGTACTTCGTCCTTCCTGCGACGATCGGTGGCTATTTTGCCGGAACAGAACTGGAAGCGGTCGACAACACACACTCTGTTGTTAAAGATCTGGAAAATCAGACAACCACACGTGCAAAAGAGTTGCTCACCATCAACGGTAAGCGAACAGTCGACGATTTCCATCGTGAACTGGGCAAGCTGCTCTGGGACAAATGTGGAATGGGCAGAAATGAAGCAGGTCTGAAAGAAGCAAAAGAGAAGATTCCTAAAATCAGGGAAGAGTACTGGCAAAATGTCAAGGTGCCTGGCGAAAACGGTGAGTTCAACCAGGAACTTGAAAAAGCCGGTAGAGTAGCTGATTTTCTTGAATTTGGAGAGTTGATGGTAACAGATGCTCTGGACAGGAAAGAATCTTGTGGTGGTCACTTCAGGGAAGAGTCTCAGACAGAGGAAGGCGAAGCCTTGCGAAATGATGAGGATTTTGCCTATGCTGCTGCCTGGGAATTCCAGGGTGTTGATAAAGAGTCCACGCTTCATAAGGAACCGCTCACTTTTGAACATGTGCATTTAACCCAACGCAGTTATAAGTAGGAGGTATATCAGTGAATTTGACATTTAAGATTTGGCGTCAAAAGAATGCCCAGGCGAAGGGCAAATTAGTGGCTTACCAGCTGAACGATATCTCTCCGGACATGTCGTTTCTGGAAATGCTGGATGTTCTGAACCAAAGGTTGATCTTGGAAGGTGATGATCCGGTTGCATTCGACAATGACTGCCGGGAAGGTATCTGCGGGATGTGTAGCTTGTATATCGGTGGCAGAGCCCATGGCCAGGAAAAAGAGACCACCGTCTGTCAGTTACACATGCGAAGCTTCAGAGATGGTCAGACAGTAACCATCGAACCTTGGCGGGCTAAGGCATTGCCAGTGATTAAGGACTTGGTGGTGGACCGGGGTGCATTTGATCGTATCATCCAGGCAGGTGGGTTTGTCTCTTCGAAAACCGGCGCTCCCCAGGATGCCAATGCGCTGCCAATCCCCAAGCAGAACGCAGACAAAGCCATGGATGCCGCAGCCTGTATCGGTTGTGGTGCCTGTGTCGCTTCCTGCAAAAACGCTTCTGCCATGCTCTTTGTCAGTGCCAAGATGTCCCAGCTGGCTTTACTGCCACAGGGTCAGGCTGAAAGAGATAAGCGGGCTTTGGCCATGGTCAACCAGATGGATAAGGAAGGCTTTGGTAACTGTACCAACGAAGGTGAATGTGAGGCAGAATGCCCGAAAGGGATCAAGATGTCTAACATTGCCAGGATGTTCCGAGAATACTACCGGGCGTCCTTCACCTATGAAGAGAATTAATCAGTGTTCTTAAGGTTGAGATTCCCCATCCGGGGAATCTCACTTTTTCACGTCCTGCCTCATAAGATCTATCCAAACCGCACCTCCTGTTCCACCTCGATTCTATTCGGGATAAGTGCCCACTCTCGCTTTATTGTACACATTTGAAAAAGTGTATAATTTTGTTGCAACCTTAAATTCATTCTGAAAGAATACGATTAAGGCAAGACTTATTGTTGAGACGAAAATAAGTCCAAAAGGCTTGAGTATTGCGCTGTAGCAAGAAACAAGCTTGAAAATATAGGATTTAGTATTCAAACGAAAGAAATTAACCCGCCATTTTAAAACTATGAAAAAATCACCTAGAATTCTGATTGTTGATGACGATCCGGCAATGCGATCCTTACTGTCTTTCAGACTGGAAAGTGTCGGTTATGAAATTGCGGTCTGTGAATCTGGAGAACAGGTCAAGGAATTAATCGGCACGGAATTCGACTTTGACCTGATATTATTGGATGTGATGCTCCCTGGGATCAGTGGAGTTGATCTGCTCAAAGAGATTAAACAGGAATATGCGGATAAACAGTTTCTTGTGATGACAGCATATCCGTCCGTGAAGATAGGTGTAGAAGCAATTAAATCCGGAGCATTTGATTTTATTATCAAACCTTTTGACATGGAACAGCTGCTTCAGATTATCAAAAATGCGTTAGAGAATAAGGCACTAAAACAGGAAAACCAGGTACTTCGACAAACTTTTGTTCCACCAACCGGCTTTTCAGATCTGGTTGGAAAATCCCAAAAAATGAAAGAGATCCGCAAGTTGATCAGAAACACTGCCAGTAGCAGAGCAACTGTGTTGATAACAGGAGAGAGCGGCACTGGAAAGGAGATTGTAGCAAAAACAATTCACAAGAACTCTGTCTTGCACAAAGCACCTTTTGTGGTTGTGAACTGTGGCGCCATACCTGAAAACCTGATAGAGAGTGAACTGTTCGGATTCGAAAAAGGAGCGTTCACAGGTGCCATAAAACAAAATAAGGGCAAATTCGAACAAGCTCAAGACGGAACGATTTTTTTAGACGAAATTGGAGAACTGCCGCTGAGTGCCCAGGTTAAATTATTAAGAGTTTTGCAGGAAAAAGAGATTGTCCGCATCGGGAGCAGCGAGCCGATCAAACTCAACCTGCGCGTCATTGCTGCAACCAATCTTAATCTTAGTGAGCAGGTCGGAAAAGGGGAATTTCGGGAAGATCTCTACTATCGAATTGCGCTGTTTTTAATCGAAATGCCCAGGCTAGATGAAAGGGGAGACGATAAACTTCTTTTAACCAATCATTTTCTGGAAAAGTATATCGTCATGGAGGAAAGAAAGGCCATGAGCTTCTCTGATCAGTCCCTGGCAGTCATCAAGAAAAATGAATGGCCCGGAAATGTACGCCAACTGGAAAATTGTATCTACCGAACAGTTTTAATGAATCCCAATAAGGAGATAATCCAACCTGATGATATCAAGCTGATTCCCTCTGCAAACAACATAAATAAACAAGGGGATGGCACTGTATTTGGTGGCGACATAATTCCGTTTCATGCACTCGAAGCAAAAGCCATAGAAGAGGCGTTAAAACTAACTGAAGGAAATGTTCTTAAAGCTTCTAAAAAGTTGGAAATCTCAAGAGTGACCTTGTATCGGAAAATTAAAGAATACAATATCGGAAAGAGAGGGGAATAAATATCGATATCACAGTAAAGCCCAATTAAATAACAACAAAAGATACCTCTCAACACTCTCCATTTCTTGGTCAGGAGCACATCCTCTGCTCCACCAGCCATAACCCACTCAATTCAATTTCGAATGGCGATCTGTCAACTACTCATATGGTTGACCCCCTCAAGGACTTCAAACTAACCGAGTTAGAATTCAAATATTTTATTTTGGAAAATAGCCTAGTCCAATAATGAACATACCGTTTCATTATTGGACACAAGTCCCTGTCTACGTTTCAGATTCATCTTATCCCTGGCAACAGATTTCCTTTCTTACGTACTGTTATTACGAATTAATATTGCAGTTTAACGTATCAAAGTTCAAATACAGCAACTTGGAATATTATTTGAAGAATTATGAGTCAAGAGATTTCAAAAACCATCTTTCTTCTTTATCTGAAAAAAACCAAAAGTCAAAAAAATGAAGATTGAAGATATCATAAAAGTTTTGTGGCGGCGTAAATTTTATTTGCTTTTCCCCATGTTTATCGTTCCGATCTTCTCCGCCATTATTTCAACCATGCTGACAAAAGAGTATCAATCTGAATCGGTGGTGTTCATTAACGAAAGCTCCTTCAAGCACCCAATCTTGCATGAATACGGGTTGAAAATCGATCTTGAAAAGCGGTTGCCGGCTATAAAAAAACTAATGAAAGGAGACGAGAGCCTTCTTTATATTCTGGGATGGCCGAAAACGGGAAAGATCACTAATGAGTATCTTAAAAAACTGGCTCGAAATAAAGACCTGATAATCGTTGAGCTCAAGGGACCAGGAGTAGCACGGCTCTCTTTTTCTGGGCGAGATCCTCAGAGAGTAAAAAAAGTTGTTGAAAGGATATCGGAGGTATATATCAAATATGCCCTGCATCCTTATCTTGGGGTTGGAGAGAAGCTGAAGGAGAAGCTTAAAAAGCGGGATGAAGTCTTGTCGGTACAATTAATACCGAAAATGATTGCAGCAAAAGTAAAATATCTCGAGTTCAGTAAAATCTATACGGACGCCAGCCCGGATCTTGTCACTGCAAAATATGAATATTTCTCCTGGAAGGAAAAAACCAGGTTGCGGGAGTCCCTGATCGAACAAAAAGCAACCGAAATTTTACCCTTAATCGACAATAATCCAGATACATCACAACTGGCCACAATTGTTGAACCGCCAACGACACCGTTAATACCGGTAAAGCCAAATAAGATGAAAATAGTCCTGCTGGCCATCCTCTCAGGCATTTCTCTCGGATTCATCCTGGTATTATCATTGGAATTTCTGGATCATTCTCTCAAAGAAGATGCAGATATTGAATCATATCTCAGACTACCGGTTATCGGCCGCATACCCAATATCATGATCAAGGAGGGGGTCAAAGAATGAAACTCAGATCATTAACACTCATTCATAATATCTCTCAAAAGGCGGCCTTTATGATAACTAAGCTTTTTTACAGAGACGGGCATCAGTGGGCACGCTATCTCAAGAAAAAAAAATCGCTCCATGCAATGGGCGAGGATTGCTATATCGATTTCTCCGTGCAATTTGAGGAGCCCTATCTGACACGTCTAGGTGATAATGTCTGGCTAACAGATGGGGTTGTTCTCCTGAATCATGATGGTTCACTCAGTATGCTCAATCGATATGTCTCTGAACGTCAACACAAATTCGGCAAAATAGATATTGGGAGCAACGTATTTGTCGGCATGCGATCAATGATCATGCCCGGAATTTCAATTGGTGATAATGTGGTTGTCGCTGCCGGATCTATTGTAACTAAGAATATCGAGCCCGGAAAAATCGTTGGTGGCAATCCCAGTAAAGTAATTGGTACAACAGCTCAATACTATCAGAAATGGAAGAACAGGCAATTATTTACTTACCGGGACCCGGCGAGCAAAAGAAAAGAACTGACAAAATATTTTTTTTAAACAGGGTGCAGCATGAAACAGCTATTAATAACCGACAGATTTCTGCCACATAGAGGTGGCAGCAGAGTCTATTATCATGAAATCTGCCATCGTTTAGGAATTCCAGCCCTAACAAGTCCTGAGAAAAAATCATCTGAATTCGACACAAAGCAATCTTTTAGAATCATCCGCCGCTGGGGAATTCGATCAGATTACACAGGAATCTTTCAACCAGGCAATCCGATCCTGAATATTCTGTTGAACTATCTCCCACCTTTGGTTTGCATGTTATTCTGGTCGTTGCTGTATACGATTACAATGAAGCCCAGGATTATTCATGCAGGAGGCTTCCAGTTCGCCGGGTTTTCAGCATTAGTTATTAGAAAAATATTCAGTGTCCCCTACCTGGTGTACACACACGGTGAGGAGATACTGGCAGTCAAACAAAGTCGATATTTAAGCCGCTACTTGAAATGGATCCTCAAAAATTCCAGCCAGATCATCGCCAATTCAGAATATACCAAAACCCTTTTACTCTCACTAGGCATAAAAAACAATACCATCACTATTGTGAACCCCGGAGTCAATGAGAAATTTTTTATATACCCTGAGAGTATCGAGCAAGTGAGAAATAAGTATCAATTAGACAAAAAGCTTGTCTTACTCAGTGTGGGTAGATTGACCAAGCGAAAAGGACATATTCAGATATTAAACATTTTACCAAAACTGATTCCCCTGTTTCCAGAATTGAAATATGTAATCGCTGGAACAGGAGAAGAGTACCAGGCTTTGAAAAACTATGTAGAGGGTCAACAACTGGAATCACATGTAGTTTTTACAGGGAATGTAAACAGTGATGAATTACGATCGCTTTATCATCTCTCAGATCTGTTTGTGCTTGCCAATAGAAGTCTGAATTTTGATATCGAAGGTTTCGGAATGGTTTTTCTTGAAGCGGGGGCCGCAGGAAAAATGGTCATTGGAGGAAGATCAGGTGGTGCTGTAGAAGCTGTTCAACATTGCTTGACAGGATTTCTGGTGGACATTGAAAATCCGCTGGAACTGATGATCAGACTTCAACAATCCTTGGGGAACAGATCCTTGAGAGATAATCTTGGTACTGCCGGCAGAACCTGGGCGAAATTGTTTCTCTGGTCCAGACAGATAGAAAAAATCACAGCTGTCGTCCGGAAATGCCTGGGGGACAAAATCGACAGATGTGAGGATGATTCCTGCAACAGACCAGTCAATTTAAAAGGTATGTTATGATCTCTGATACCAGTCGTCTTTCCCATCAAAACCCGAAAGACCTGTATGCTCCGAAAAATGGAAGAATCAGAATACGACCATGGGTTTTAATATTAGTTGGGATTATCTCCGCTATTTCTTTGATATACCGTACTTTCAGCTACGTGCCATTGATAAAGAATCCCTCTGTGACACCTTCTGCGATGGAACAGATTAAGAATCTGTACACACGCTCCAACTTTGGCCACCTCTCACCCGGGGAATCAGAGGCGATTTCGATTAATCAAACAGATTTAAGTGCCGTGCTGGAGTTTGCCAACTCGGTTGTAAATGCAGGCAATGCAGCTGTTTTTATAGTAAATGATTCTATCTTAATCCGAGGCACTTTTATTTTTCGTTTACATCCGACGATAATGTACATCAATTTTGATATTGATGCCAAAATCCAGATTACTAATATGCAACCCTCACTCAGGCTGGAAAGCTTTCAAATCGGTTCCTGGTCTTTGCCCGTCTTCATTATTCAACCATTGATTCGAAAAGCCCTGGATTGGCTCTGGAGCAGTTCCGCATACCGGCAAAAACTCAAGATGGTCACAGATCTCAAAGTGAGGAACAGCAAATTAGTTATTTCTTATACTTATCCAGATGTGCCGGTCGATTTTCTGTCGCTGATTCCGGGAGGCCTGTTGAAGTCAGGAAAGATAAAACCGGAGTTCATCAACGAAACGGTTAATCACATTCTCTTATCCATTAAGGGGAAACTTGTCAGAGAGGACGTTTTCAGTATCATCATACAGCAAGCATTCAAACACGTAACACTGCTGAAAAGAAGAGGCCTCAACTCAATAAAAGCGAATCGAATTGCACTTTATTCAGTCGGCGGAGTTATGGGAAACCCTTTGATAACGAAACAAACTGAGTCAGCACACCGACAAAAGTTTCAAATGGGGCTCACAGAAAAAGATATCGAGAAAATTCAGATTTATCAGCGCCATGACTGGGCAAAGCATTTCATCTCATCAGCAATCATAACAGCGATGGCTGGCCAAGAAATGGCAGAAATTGTGGGAACCAACAAGGAGATAAACGATTTTTCAGGTAGTGGCTTCAGTTTCGGAGATTTACTCGCGGATCAAGCAGGCATTTCTTTTGCCAAGTTAATCTTAAAAAGTGAATCAACCGCATCCGCTATTCAGAATGAGATAGCCCGAGGATTCAAAATTCGGGACTATTTCCCTAATCTGGACGCTTTGCCTGAAAATCTGACCGCAAGTGAATTTGAACGACGTTTTGGTTCAGTGATCGGTCCGGAATATAAAAAACTAGTTTGGCTAATTGAGCGCAGTGTTGCCAAAAGCCCTGCTTATCTACCTTGTTTTCCAGCCAAATGTGATGCTTCCCGACAAGGAGTGAACCCAAACTAAAACACCATCGCGTTTTAGTTTGTGTAGTTAATTTTTAACAACAAATGAGGAAAAGACAATGTGTGGAATCGTTGGATATATTGGCAAAGGTGTCATTCAGGATAAATTGACACAAGGGTTACAAAAATTGGAATACCGTGGATATGATTCAGCCGGAATGGCTCTCAGCAGTTATGATAATCAGCTTCATCTGCTGAAAAGAAAAGGAAATCTGTCCAACTTGAAACAGGACCTTCCCGATTTTGTCAGTTCCCTACCTGCCCCGGTCATTTCCGGGATCGCTCATACACGTTGGGCTACTCATGGTAGGCCAAGTGAAGTGAATGCCCATCCACATTTTAGCGGTGATGAATCGATTGCTGTCGTACATAACGGAATCATTGAAAATTACATGCAGCTTAAAGAAGAATTGATCCAACATGGCTACATCTTTAAAAGCGAAACGGACACAGAGATTCTGGCCCACCTGATTGAGCACCACTATCAGGATAACATTTTCGAAGCAGTTATCTCTGCTCTAAAACTGGTTGAAGGTGCTTATGGCCTGGCAGTTGTCAGTTCAGCTGATCCGGGTGTGATTGTGGCTGCCAGAAAATCAAGCCCACTAATTATCGGCCTGGCAGAGGATGGTGCCTATATTGCGTCTGACGTAGTTGGCGTGATCCAGGATACCAACAAAGTAATTCACCTGGATGATTATGATGTGGCTGAAGTGTACCCTGATAAACCCCCTGTCATCAAAAACGGGAAAAATGGCGCAAATGGTATAAAACATCCAAAAATCACAACCATTGACTTTCGACAGGAAGAGGCTTCAAAGGGGAAATTTGAAGACTATATGCTCAAGGAAATTTATGATCAGCCGGACACTATTCGCAATTCCACCAGGGGAAGGTTAATCGAAGAAAAAGGACTCGCCAAGTTAAGCGGTATGAACGGAACAGCCCATGAAATCGGCCAGATTAAGAAAATTGTGATCATCGCTTGTGGAACATCCCGATTTGCCGGAATGGTTGGAGAGTATGCAATTGAACAATTTGCCGGGATACCTGTGGAGGTTGAGTATGCCAGTGAGTTTAGATACCGAAATCCTGTAGTGGATTCAGACACGGTTGTTCTGGCTGTCAGTCAATCGGGCGAAACAGCGGACACGCTGGCGGCCCTTCAGGAAGCAAAATTAAAAGGGGCCAAGGTGTTTGGGATTGTCAACTCGGTTTCAAGCGCCATAGCCAGGGAAGCCGGACGCGGCATATATCTGCATGCTGGCCCAGAAATCAGTGTCGCTTCAACAAAAGCGTTTACCAGCCAGGTAATCGTGCTTCTTTTACTAGCACTGCTTTTCGGTAGAACCAAACACCTGTCGCTAACGGATGGACAGCAAATAGTAAAAGAGATTTCACAGCTACCTGAAAAAATAGAGGATATCCTCTTAAATTTGCACAGTAAAATTAAAGAAGTCGCATCGTATTTGAAAAACTTTGATCATGTCTTTTATATTGGACGTAGCTACAATTATCCAACTGCCCTGGAAGGTGCCTTAAAACTAAAGGAAATCTCCTATATTCATGCAGAAGGATATGAAGCAGCAGAACTCAAACATGGACCCATCGCATTGTTAGAAGAGACAACCCCGGTGGTAGCTATTCTGAACAAACAGGCCGGCTATGAAAAAATGATTGGATCGGTCAAAGAGGTCATGGCCAGGGAGGCTCCTGTTATTTGTATTGGTACCGAAGGAGACAAACAACTCGATCAATTATCCAAACACGTACTGCTGGTGCCAGAATGCCCGGAGTATCTGTCTCCTGTGCTTAACGCTGTGGTGATGCAGTTACTGGCTTATGAAGTAGCTAAAGCAAAGGGGTTGAATGTAGATCAACCACGTAATCTGGCCAAAAGTGTAACAGTAGAATAATTATGAAAAAAATATTAATCGTTGAAGATGAACCAGATATTCTGCTCCTGCTGTGTCAGTTACTGAAAAATAACTATTCTGTAATTACTGCCAGCAACGGGATGGAAGCTATCAAGGAAAACCAGGATCAAAGACCCGACTTGATTCTAATGGATATTATGATGCCGATAATGGATGGGATATCCGCAATTCGAGTCATTCGACAGAATAAGCACAGAGCCGTTTTACCAATCCTGGTTCTCTCGGCGATTGGAGACAAAAAGAAATTTGTTGAGGCGTTGTCTGCCGGTGCCAATGATTATATTCCCAAACCTTTTCATAAGAGTGAACTGCTGGCCCGAATTGAAGTCAACTTAAGAGTTGCTGAACTGAGTCGGGAGCTGGATCGTAAAAATCGTCAGCTGGTAGAAGAGAAAAAGCTTGCCCGTCGAATTCAGGAAGGTATTCTCCCCATTCAACCCCAAATCAGCAGCTTGGAAGCGGCCTGTCTATATCGGGCCTCGGATGAAATCGGTGGAGACTTTTTTGACATCTGGGAAAAAGAAAACACAGTGCACATCATGATTGGAGATGTTTCCGGGCATGGAACCGGGTCGGCTCTTTTGATGGCTGCCTGCAAAGGAATTTTGCACACGCTGGGGCAAACTTCTGATTCACCACTGGAAATAGTTAAAAAAGCGAACGAGATGGTTTTTGAAATGACTGGAAACAGCGGTATGTTTTCTACACTGGTATATATTTGTCTCGACAAGCATACAAACGAAATGCAAATGACTTCAGCAGGCCATAATCCGGTATATATTATTGGAAAAAAAGGAATTCAGGGTATGTCTTCAACTGGATTACCGCTGGGTTTTAATCAGCACTGCTCATGGAATTCACACAGAATGGTTCTGCAACCAGATGAGACTGTTGTACTTTATACCGACGGCCTGACTGAATCTTATCATAATCCAAAAAACATGTTTGGGAACGATCGCCTGGAAAATGTGTTGCGACAGTCAGACTCCAGGACACCTCAACAAATTATCAACGATGTATTTGAGCAGGTCGAAACATTCTGTGAAGGACAGTTTCAGGATGATGTTACCTTACTGGCTTTTAAGAAGCGCTTGTGAACATCGAACACTCTTTTGCAGTTTAACTTAGTGATCGTTAAAAAATAACTTCACATAATCTATTTGCAAAAGTCCCAAAAGCACTGGACATTTTACAAACAGAATGTGCGCCCAACGTGTTTCCTCTTCACTAATGGGAAACACTTGACTAATTTTCGAGCCGACACATAGATCAAAAGGAAAAGGATATGACCAAACAAAACAGCACCTATCTTTCGTGCCCTCAAATTCTAACAACGGACGGAAATTCAAAAACGGTAGTCCTGCAATATTCAGGAGACGTTAATTCGTCCCTTCTCAACCAATGTGAAATTCCACCAAAAATCGACTATTTGCTGGCACAAAATATGGAGCAGTTTGTTTTTGATTTTTCGGAAGCTGATAGTGTGGATAGTAGTACGGTCGGGCTTATCTCAAAGGTCGTAAAATTTCAAAAAAGTGTAAAAATTGTCTGCCTTGAGGACACCCTGGTTTACAAGGTTCTTGATACGTTACAGTTGTTTTCAGTAATACCGCGATTTGGCAGTGTCGAAGAATCTCTGGAAACCGAGAAATAATGTCCGGGATGAGTCTCAATGAATAATCTTATCGATATCAAAATCCCCAGCCAAATAAAGCTGATCGAAAATGTTGTTTTGAAAATGTCGGACACATACTTTCCGCTTTGTCGATTGTTCAACGTAAACAGCAAGGAAATCGACATTTGCCTGCGTGAGGCTTTGAATAATGCTATTATACACGGTAATCTGGAAATAGGTTCTGACATTAAAGAAGAATCATGGCAACAATTTCAAGAATTGATAAACAAAAGAGAACTCCTGGCCCAATATGGCAAAAGAACGGTCGGGATACAGCTTCGTACTTACCGCTTAGAAAACTGTCCTGAAAGCTCACATGCTCCAGAAGCAGTCACTTTAGCGATTTCCATCAAAGATCAGGGCAACGGTTTTGATTATAACAGACTCGCTTGGGTCAATAATCCAATGCTTGAATTTAGCTGTGGGAGAGGACTGCGGATTATAGATTCCCTGATGGATGAGATGACCTGGAATACTGAGGGAAACTGCCTCACAATGATAAAAATTTTGAAATAGACGAACCTGTCATGTTTTATTTTCTAATGGAAAAGTAACAACGAATTCGGTTCCTTTGTGCAACTCACTCTTCACTTCAATATGCCCCTGATGCAATTCTACCAGAGATTTGACAATAACCAGGCCCAGGCCGGTTCCTCCGGTTTCTCTTGTATATTTGGAATCCACACGAAAAAACCTGGTAAACAGTCGGGGAAGATCCTGTTCCGATATGCCAATCCCGCTATCACTGACGGTAACAGTTACGCCCTCCTCTTGTAAAATCAACTTCATCCGCACCCACCCGGATTGAGTATATTTGACAGCATTGGATAATAAATTAGCAAATATCCGGGTTAATCCTTCCCTGTCACCCTGAATCACGATATTTTTTTCCAGATCTGTTTCCAGTGTCAACCCTTTCTTTTGAGCCATGGTTTTAAATGAATTACAAATTTCAAGCAGATGGTCTGTCAAATTTAAAGTTTCGGTGTGAAGAGTCATCTTCTGTTGCATGATTTTTTCAACATCCAATAAATCGCTGACAATACTTTCCATACGAGCCGCATTCGCCGCTACAATTTCCAGAAATTCCTGTTGTTCTTTGGTTACTGGCCCTGCGTCCCCTTCGATGATCAGGTCAATAAAACCAGCAATGGAAGAAAGCGGTGTTCTGAGTTCATGGGAGACTGTGGCAATAAACTCCGATTTCATTCTTTGCAACTCTTCATATTCGCGAGCTGTTTTCCACCTGAAACTTAAGGACTCGGCCATTTGCCTGACTTCATCCGGATCAAACGGCTTTTTTAAATAGAAAAACCGACGGTTACCCAAAGCTTCGATGATTTCCTGCCGTGTTCGGTCTGTATAAGCTGTAACGAATACAAGTTCAATCTCTGAATCGATCTCAAGTATTTGCCTGGCAGTTTCCAGTCCATCAATTCCAGGTGGCATCCGCATATCAACGAATGCAACTGAAAAAGGGGCTTTTCTTTTAACTGCCTCGGTCACTGCAGTGACCGCATCCTTTCCCTGTCGAGCAGTTGAAACCAAAAATCCAACCTCTGGGCCTTCTGTTAGTGACGTCTCGCTCTTTTCAATAAACAACTCCCGAGCCATTTCATCTAATTGCAACGATTCATTGGATTCCAAAGGGACAGAGAGAACCTTCTGATATGCTTCAATGATTTCAGGTTCATCATCAACCACTAATATCATTTTCTCATTCACGGCGTTTTTTGTTTTAATATTTATGTTAGTTTTTTTGTATTAATAGTACACAGGCAGTATCACTTCTTTGCTTTTATTGGATTGCACATCTCCCTGCAATACCATATTTCACTTGCTAAACCGGTTTTTGAATGTTAATCGTTTAATATAACATGACATTGATAGGTCAACACGACAACTGGTTTAATAGGTTTAAATTAACAATCACACAAGATCGTTTAGAGTAGGTTGATAAGGATTCAGTCTTTTGTCCTTAATTATTAAGTGACCGTGACATGGAAGAGCAAAAGAAAAAATTACGGATATTGATTGTCGATGATGATCAGGCTGTTCGAGAAAGCTATTATTCCTCCCTGGAGACAGAGGACGAAATGGGGGATTTGGCCCAGTTTGCTTCTTCTATTTTTGATGAATCGACCAATGATATACCGGAAGACGAAGATTTCTTTTCGGATGGTGACAGCGGGACCCTGGTGGAAAGTGATTTGGACATCGGAGAATATGAAATCAAAGATGTTTCCCAGGGAATGGATGCTGTAAAAATGATCGAATCAGCATTGTCTAAGAACAGTCCTTTCAGCATTGTATTCCTGGATGTCCGAATGCCGCCAGGGATCGACGGTGTCCAGACGGCCAGGCTAATTCGAGAAATAGATCCATACATTGAAATTGTCATAATGACCGCTTATTCCGACTATTCGCTCAAAGAAATCGAGAAAACAGTCGGAACTACGGACCGATTGCTATATTTTCATAAACCATTCAAGCCTGATCAGATCAAGCAACTGGCCACTTCTCTTGGCCAACGTTGGCGCCTTGAAAAAAAACGTAGAGAACAGGATGCGTGAGATCCATATAGATACCAGTCCTTCCGAAACTCTTAAGGTAGCATTAGAAACCATTAAAAAACATGACCGGTATTGGAAGGATGAAGCAGACAAAATTTATGAGCACAAACTGAGTCTAACCGATCCCAGATTTACCCGCATCAATCATTTACAGCAAGTGTTTCGATTTTATCTCATTCCAGCTCTGGAAAGCGCCTTAAAAACTTCGATCTGGCAACAACAAAGAACTCTGCACTATTTGCCTTTTTTTGCCTCAGAAGAAAAACTAAATCTTTTTTTAAAGCATTTCTACTCTGTTGGCCCTCAGCAGGAAAACGGATGGGATTTTTTTGATCGCGATGACTTCGAACAGGACAAGATCATCCTCTTCGATCTTCTGAAAATTAAAAGAACCATTAAAGGGATTTCCCTGCTCATGCAGGAGATTAGCAACAGAAATAGGTCTCTATCCTCTGCAATGCCAATCCCGAGACAACTACAGATACTAAAGGGATTTAAATCGGCCCTGATGATGACATTCAAACAATCACTTAAACCCGAATACCAAGCCAAAATCTACAATCAGATTCATCTCGATTTTTTTAGTGTTCAAGAACAAGCAAAACGTCGCAGGGAGGGCATCATCCATTGCCAACCCAATCTTGTGGAGGGATACCCCTACAGAAGAATATTTCTATATATTCTGTTTCGCCAGAATATTCACACGATCCACAAAAAGAAAAAAATCACCATCCACTACAATCTGTTCGAATTTGAAGATTTGATTCATGAGTTCTTCAATGATTTTGAAAAAATAAAAGCTGATGAAAACCTGATATCTGCCTATTGGTATATAGATTTGCACAAAGAAACATTTACGGAAAAGATTATTAATGATTCAGATCCAAAAACGTTAGTGGGTGAAGAGATCAATAAAACGGATCAACTACCAAGTGAACCGGGAGAAAAGAAAAAAGTTTTCGACAATGAAAAAGATGTTGTATTAATTGCCAACAATGATAGTTCTGCTACGGCTACAATTTACAATGTTCTCAAAGAATCCGGCGCAAAAAAGATCTTTCAGACAAATAGTGGTGATGCAGCTTTGCGCATGCTTCAAACCAAAAAAATCAACGTTGTCATATACGATGAAAACTTACACAACCCACATTGGAGTTCGCTGAGAGACCGATTACCAGATCTGAATATCGATCTTGATAATATTCTACTCATCATTACCTACCGTGTTACCATACACCCGGAAGACCAGAAAAAGCTGACCTCAAGAATTCCAGCACTGTTCATGAATGAACCTTTCAATCAGGAACGGTTGTCCGAGTTGCTTAAAAAATAGCAATTTAAATTATCGTTAGTATTTCTATTTCAATTACGTGTGCCACTCAACGGCGGCGTCATCTATCAGATTCTGCTGTTTTTCTGGCTGTTGATATAGTTTTTCAGAGATTGAGTAACCGGTATCAATTAACACGAACTGATGACCTAGGTTTCGTTTCCTGTTGATAATCAGTGGCCCTTGTAGATTAAGCGTAGCTTCCTGAATACCACCGTTCCTCATTACAATAGCATAAAACTTTAGGTTTTCCATTGTTTCCGCTTGGATCAGTTTTAAATCGTCCCTGGAAAGATTAAAATGATAATCAGGATCAATGATGAGTGGATCGACAACTTCAAAAGCGAGTGCTGGATTGTCGAGCGATTGCAATACCCTAAATGGTGAATCCCTCCAATCATCTATCAAGGTAAATTTCGTATAGTCAGGGAATCCTAATGGTCCGTCACGAAAGATTATGATAGCTTCTGGTTCTACATCAATATTGCCAAATCGAGTTGTGTCAAATTTCATTTTCTACCCCCATTTTAGGTTATCTCTATATCCGGGAAGAATCCAAGTAAAATAGATTTCTCAAAGGATACTCGTAAACAAAACCGTAAAAGTGCAACTTCTATATCCCCCGATTTTTTAGTTTCATTGACAAAAGGTGGATGAATCAACGCCTTTTAAAAACATGCTTTCTCTGAATATTGGACTTGTACCAGGTATTGAACAGCTGACCGGAGCTGGTGACCCAGGAATATATATCCAGATATGGCAACCCGATCTCCACTCTTTCCAATGGATTTTCCCACTCTTCTGGAATGACAAGAACCCAAGGCTGATTATTTTTTGTTCGATAGTACCGATTCAGAGCAATAGAGGAGTCATCATCCGCTGTTCCCAAAATTGTTGTATCAGCTAATCCAGTCGGGGGGGTGTCAATTTGATGAACCTCGATGACACTCCCGGTTCCATTGACCCTGGATATAAAACTGTCAAAAGGCGCCACACCCAGCCCATTTTCATCCACTGCAGCGACAAATTCGATAGTCACAATCACTTTTTTACCATATACAATCGGGCTGTTTTCGATGGTATTCGACATGCTGTAATTTGCTGGCGGTGGAATAGCCCCTTTGACATTGTCAATAATCTCAATAATTGTTCCCCCGCCATCAGCAACCGCCTTTCCAGGGCTGATCATCTCCTGGTTTAAAATCAGCTGGAATATTTCTCCGTTATATTCTTTGGTCAGTGACTTAATATTGTTTATTGGAACATTCAGCTTCACATTAAAGGAATTTGAATAGGTAGCACCCATAGCCTGAGGTGTTGCCTCATATTTTAATTGTGTTACACCCTCTGCTGTCTTCGTCAGCGTAATTCCATACCCCACTACAACATCGTTGAAATCGAAATCTCCCTTAGCCGGCCACAAATCCTCAAAGGCAATGATGCCATTCGAATAGGTTTCATTGCTTGCGATATTCGGAGTTTCTGGGACGGGATGAAAGACATTGGATTGGATTGCATCCGGGGGCGTTGACGATACAGTGAAAACAACATCATTGAAATCATGATCACACCACCCTTCTGTCCGCTTCACATCTTCAAATCCCAGCACCAATGCCTGGCTTTTTTCATGCCAGAGCATAGCAACATGTTTTTGCAGAGGAATCCCATTTTGAGACCCGGATTCGGGATTCAAGTTCATATCCGACGAAAAAATCCAGCTGGTATTTTTTATCCTTCCATTACTAGACCAGGTGTTTGCCAAAACAAAAAACATCAGATTAGTTCCAACCGGAAAATCACCCAGGGATACGGTATCTCCAAAATTCAAATTGCCTCCCGATCCTGCCAGAGATGTATTTGGGAATACAATAACTCCGTTTTGTTTCAATTCATCCAGAGTGGGAGATGTATCACCGGAATACGCAATATATCCAAATGAGTTTTTAAAACCTGCCCCTTCGTGCAAAAAAGTCACCTTAACGTCACTCGTGTTTTTACCCAGTGAAACACTGGCATTCTGATGCACAAAGTAGCTTGGGTTGAGAAATGTCGCATTTGACCTTTCAGGCAGCGCCTGGACTATATCATCATAGAAACCGGCAGAGAAGGTAGGTGATTCGGCCATTGATAAAGGTGCTCCATGATGATCAAAATCTACAGACTCATACACCCATGAATATACTGAAAAGGGTAAGACACTCAGCAGTAATAATATAAGTACTGATCTCATGATTTCCTCCTTTAGATGGTGAGATGTATAACGCCTTCTGTTAATGAAACCTCTTTGATGTTTTCAACCCCAAAAACATTTGCGACCACAATGGCCTTATCAACTGGCATAGGCAATGTGACAGTTTCTGTAAAAGTGCCCTCGTCATTTGTATATCCCTGTGCCAGTAAAACAGATGGAATTTCAGTTGAAGCATCTTCCTGTGGACCACCGTTGAACGTTTTCATCTCTTTAAAGATCATAATTTTTGTTTGTGGCCGAATATGACCCTGGGAGTCCTCCAGGTGGATCTCAATATTAATTTTCCTGAGTGTGGTGAACGTGAAATCTGCTGGAATATCTATAGTTTCCAAAGATATTTCTGATGTTTCTGTGGATATTCCTCCCATATCCTCCTCCAGACTGCCGATGGTATCACCTTGTTTACAACCAAACAGCATTAAAAAAAGAGTCATATATAAGATCCTGTTATTCATACAACCTCTCCAACTAATGTTTTTATATAACTATTCATCATGATTCCAGAGCCATGGGGACTCTGATTCAAAATTCTCATCTCCTCGAACTGCAAATTCTCAGAACGAAAATCACGAAAAACTGGCACCAAAGTAGTTTTGTTTCTCGACTTTGATCTAGATATCTTATGGTGCAAAATTTCATCCAGTAGTTCGAAGATACGAAAAAAGATCACCCAATAATGTAATATATTGATATTTAGAAATAAATTAACTATCTGCGAAAGAGTTTTCGGTTTGTTTTACTAAAAAGACATATAAAATCTATGCAGAGTTTGTAAATTTTTGAAACTAGTGTTTAATAATAGAACATTTCCCTCGATATTAAGCTAAGGATTCTCTGCCGGTTATATCAATCAGGCACACTTAATATGCCTTTCAACGGGACAGGTAGCACTGCTTATCATTATATATATATTTTTTGGCACAAAAGGTGAGATTGATATAAGAAATGGTTATTTATCCCCACCCCATCTATAGGAGAAAACAAATGGAAGCCTTTTCTTTAAAACAGATTACATTTCCTAATAAACTCACGGTCCCGGATCATAATCCAGATGAAATATCAACAACTGTTCTGCTTCTTAAAAGAAGTCTGGACATCATCGGGTCCTTGACCGGATTGATCCTTTTCTGTCCGGTAATACTAGCGGTATCTCTGGCTATTAAACTGACCTCCCCCGGTCCTGTTTTTTTTCATCAGCGACGGGTAGGACATAACGGAAAGATTTTTAGCTTGATAAAGTTCCGCAGCATGAAAATCAATGCAGAAGGGGAGACAGGTGCGGTTTGGGCTGAAGAAGGCAAAGGCAAGTCAGATCCCAGGGTAACCCCTATTGGAGATTTTCTACGGAAATCTCACCTGGATGAGATTCCGCAACTCTTTTTGGTTCTGATGGGCTCCATGAGCCTGGTAGGTCCCAGGCCGGAACGACCTGAATTTGAGGGAAAACTGGATAAGGAATTTGTATATTTCAAAGAAAGAACAACAAACCTGAAACCTGGCGTTACCGGTATCGCCCAGCTGACACGGGAAGTAGATCCTAATTTTCAAGTAACTGCAGAAAAAAGGAGCACCCATCAGGCAGGAAATCTAATTCTCAGTGAAAAAAGTCTGCGGGAAACCAATGACAAACTTCTGGCTGATCACACGTATGGTATTTTTCTCACCCGGGCATCACTGCTGGGTGTCATATTGCTCGATCTAAAGATCATGATCATCACTGTTTTGAATATCTTTAGAAAAATTTGATTCTGATCTCAGAAACAGTTGCAATATTTTCCAACCCTAATCCTCTGGAAATGTATCGGCTGGATATTTCGGAATAGTAAAGGAAAATGAACCGCCCATTTCAAATGGGCTTTCAACATTAATCGTTCCACGTAGAGTTTCACCAGCTTCTGAGTGATCGGAAGGCCCAATCCGGTTCCTGTGGCTTCACGGGTAAAGGAACTTTTAAGTTGCCTGAAAAGGTCAAAACACGTGGAATTCCCTCCTGCCGTATTCCACGTCCGCTATCAACAACCTCAAAAGCAGTTGCGGATTAAGATTCCCTGACTCTCAAGGTGAAACCACCCTTATCTGTATATTTGATAGTGGTGCTGATCAGGTTCAGTAAGACCTGCTTGATCCGGACCGGGTCAGTAAAATAATATAACTCTTCTGTTTCCTGATGCAGAAAGAGTTCTTTATTTTCACAAGGAATTCTTTCAGCTTCTCTGGCAGGCCTTTTTCAATATAAAAACATGGATTAGCATAATGTTTTTGATGGTTTCTAAAATCATACGCCTGCCTGGTTAGAATAAATCTGAAAGGTAGAAGTCCTCTAATGGCTTATTCGCGGAAAGTGAGGGGGACTCTATTAAAAAACTTCACCGATAATGAAGATTCTATGCAGTTTTCCCCTCAGATATTCTGATCATTCTCATTTCCTGCTGATAAATTGTTCGGCCAGTTCGACATCTTTTTTGCTCCCAATGAATAATGGAGTCCTTTGATGTATGGCATCAGGATTGATATTGAGAATTGATCTAAAACCGTCACTGGCATAACCACCAGCTTGTTCAGCAATCATCGCTAAAGGATTAGCTTCCACCAATAAACGAAGCTTTCCGTTGGGTTTCTTTGGCTCCTTTAAGTCCGATGGATACATGTAAATGCCACCTTTTAACAGGTTTCGATGAAAATCAGCAACCAGACTTCCAACATATCTTGAGGTATAGGGTCTTCCGGCCTTCCGGTCAATAGATTTAAAATACGCTATCAATGCTTTGGTTTCTTTGTTCCAATAAGCTTCATTGGCTTCATTGACACTGTAAATGCTGCCGTATTCCGGGATACGGATATTTTCGTGAGAGAGTAAAAACTCACCGACACCCGGGTCCAGCGTGAATCCATTTACCCCATTCCCGCTGGTATATACCATAATAGTACTGGAACCGTAGACAAAATATCCTGCAGCCACTTGTTTGTAGCCCGGCTGTAGCACATCACTCAACAAATAATCCACATTATCTTCTTTATTTTGTCTTCGATGAATGCTGAAAATGGTTCCGATGCTGACATTAACATCGATATTTGAAGATCCATCCAACGGATCAAAAAGAAGAATATAATCTCCCTTTGGATATTTTACCGGAATATCAATCAGGTTTGCATCTTCTTCAGAGACCATACAGCACAATTGCCCAATGTGCTGCATCCGTTCAATGATGGCCCTGTTAGCAAATAAATCCAGTTTTTGAACTTGCTCGTCCTGAACATTGACATCTCCAGTGGCCCCCAGAATATCAACCAATCCAGCTCTATTCACTTCTCGATTGATGACCTTGGCAGCTACGATTAGCTCATTCAGAAGGAATGTAAACGCCCCGGTTGCCTCAGGATTTAGTCGCTGTTCGTTTAACAAATGTTCTGTAATGGTACTGCTTACTCTCTTGATAGCCATGACACCCTCTGTTTGGGTTGTTATAAAATCGTTCTCGATCAACTCGAAACTGAAAAGAAGAACCTGTTTCGATTCCTCATTGGTCTAAGAAATGTCTTTGTTAGTAATCGATACAATTTAAATCCTTTTTCAATTACATTTTGATACCAAATCTACCTACTACTGCAGGTAACCCAAATTCAACTATTGTCTACCTGCTCAAGAGCAGAATCACACGTGTGGCCCTTATACAGTGCAGCCAACAGAATCCAAAGATAGGCGATCATCTGCCGGTCGTAGAGGCGGGTCCCGCTCATATTGATAAATATCAGAGAAATGAGTGAGGCAAACAATCCCAGACCAACGCCTCTCCAGAAATTACTATCCGCCCGTCGAAAAACAGACAGGGTCAGTCTCATTGCAGCAAGGAGCAAAAAACTATAGGCCAGAAATCCAGTGATTCCGGCATTAACCAGTATATTTAAAAAACCGTTATGTACTGCCATACCACCACTTCCGTGGGCTTTGGCAGCATCATCTTCAAACTGTTCTACCTTGATATAGCGAAAGGTAAAAAATCCATGTCCTAAAAGCGGACGTTCCTTGATCAGATGAAAAGCCTTAGACCAAGCGATCAGTCTGGCTTGTACTGATGGGTCGACAACCTCACCATAGGGTCCCGCCTGTGATGTTTCACTGAAACGTTTTCTGATATTGTCAGACGATAGCGCCAGTGAAATTAACAGCATCAAAATAATAACAAGCTTCAAACTGATATTTCTTCTGAGAAAAAAAGCAATCACCAGACAGGCTATCCCGACAGATGCAATACCGCCACGGGAATAAGTAACTACTACAGCAATTAAACCCACTCCAGCTGTAACAGTAAAAAACAGTCGCAGCTTGATACTTTCAAGATTTGCCAGCGACAAAGAAACAGCGACAGGGACGTAATAAGCGAAGAAACTGGCTGAGTAATTGGCATTGCTGAAAAGACCCGCAGCTCTTTCCAGTGTATCGCCTTTGTGAACAGCCATCATGCCGATATAATCCCTGATATTCTGTATGCCGGCAAAGAGGAGGACCCCAATTACCAGAACAATCACCTGCCGGGCTTCTTTCGAATTACGAATACCTTTGAGGCAGAAGAAGTAGATCAATATCCACTGCAACCATTGCTGAAAGGTTGGAAAAATATGATCCTTGAATTGGGCACTGTTTGTCAGGAATGCACTCTGTACAAACGATATGCTGAAAGAGATTATGACCAGAAAGAGGGGTAGATTCAAAGGGGAATTCATCAGGATCGGCTCTGAGTTGACAGCTGTCCTGAGCAGGATGATGCCAACATAAGAGATCCATAGAAGATTGAAGGGATTCAAATACGGAATATTGATCAGCAGCAGCAGGGTTTCAAAATTAAATGGAATAGCCAGTATAATGGCCCCAAGAATGATGTGGTAGTCGATTAGTACGATCCTCATATAAAAAAGAAGACCCAGAAAACCAATAACCGCAAGTCCGGTGATAGGCTTATAAGGAATAATCGCTCCTAATGAAGCGGCCAATATCCCAATCAGTAAAATCTGTATAACCTTGCTGGCAATATGGTGTTTCTTATTCATTTTCAATTCCAGTACATGTTTTATTTTTGATTCGCAGATTTATTATTTATTCTCCAAGATACATACCAAGTTTGTGAAAAACTCTCAGATCATGTTTATACAATGTAATGCTTTGAAAAATAAAATATTTAGAACTGTACTTGATAGATAAAGATTCCTGATAATGTTTCAATAGTCTGGATTTTTCGTTGTTTGGCTGTAACATAGTTTTCAAAATTGAACACATCTGCTTTTTTCAATATCCCCGTTGTGATTCCAGAGCTTATTTCTCAATAAAAACAAATCAGCTTCATCTATATTATCAATTAACTAATAGCTTCATGCGATATTGGGTTTAGAACTTCTAATAGATGGTTTTTTTCATGCAAATACTATTTACATAATTAACAAATAAAACAGTGACAATCCAATACGAGAAAAAAATGAAACTAAAACCTTTTTACTGCCACAGTGATGGCAAAGCAGTTAAAATAACAGAAACCGAAGAAAGAAAAAACAGTTGTTCGGTTATACTGGCCCCGAATGCAACAATTGCAAGACAAATATATGATACCAATCTGAAAATCAGACGTTTGCAAACAAGCTAGTGTTGTTCGGTTAGATTTTATCAGCCGTCTTAGTCAGAATCAATATTCTAATCCCTGGCGGCCTTTTCTACGATGCAAGTCCAACCATTCAATGTTGGATAAAAAGTAGAGAAGCACTACTCTTTGATCCTTATAATTCCGCTAATTCAACCAGGTGTTTCAAGAAGCTTTAACCTGTTGATCACCGTTACCAAACAAATACCAGCTTCTCAAATGATGTCCACTGATGAAGTATGCTATCCGGTTGAGCCGGTTCAGTTTCTGTTGTTTATCGAAGCTGAAACTCCTATTTACCACGAAATAATCATCAATCTGTTTTTGAAGCGCCAGAATATGAAGCTCAATAGCGTGATTCTCCTGCTGTACACGAAAAGCTTCTAACCATTTTTGCCTTAGCATCTCAAAATTTCTTGAATAATATTGCAGGTGTTTATTAATGCCGTGAATTTTGTATAGCTGGGAATAGCAGTAATCCAGAAATGACTCCTGGTTATCAAACACCTTGAACAAATTCAGACTGTAAATCTTGGTAAAGTCTTTTTTCTTCCCTTTCAGATTAATGCGTCGAATACGAAGATAAACCGGCAATACAGAATCGGTACTGTTATACCAGTCAACAAACAGTACGACATCATATCTATTGAAGCTTTTCTGCTTCAGGAAACCAGTCATAGAATAATCTACAACCTGGTTTGATTGTTGCTGACTCTGGTAGTTCTCTACCTCTGATTTTATTTTTCCGTGATCCCAGGAAGACAGTAATGATCGTTCGAATCCAATTGAGGAGAAATACGCCAACGTCTGATGTTCAAAACTGTCGATGATCAGAAATCGGCTCACTTTAATCATCGATTGTATCAAGTTGGTTAAAGGAGTTGTTTCTTTCAGGGCTTCATAAATCAACCAATGAGTCAAAGCATGATACTGTGGAATTGTTTTTTCAGCCCCTTTTTTAATTCTCAGGATTTTTTCGTGATTGCTTTGAATTTTTTGTTTCAATTCCCATATTTTACGATCCGCCCTCTGGGATTTTTGCAATTCGAGCTGATCATCATCCGCTTGGAGTTCTCTCTCAAATGTCTTAAAATGCTTCCACCACAAATTTGCGACATGACTACTGGATTTCAGGGGGAGCTGGTATTCCGAGAGTGGTAAATCCAGATCAACTATTTCAGCGTTAAGTTCATCCCGAAAAATGAGTTCTCTTCGGGCGTCTGTAGAAGGAATATCACAACGTACCGTTATGATAAGACTGGCCCGACGGACATCAATGGCAAAAATATCTTTAGGAGTCGTAATCTGAAGAGAGATATTCAAATCGTGAAAATTGTTGAGCAATACCTCCTTGATATTTTCAATCTTTACAATTTCATTAGGTGCAGCCAAAATCAAAATATGTGCTTTAAACAGCTTATTGAGCACCGGTTTATGATATTGAGGTGCCCAGATTTGCGTATCAGGTAAATCAAACTTTGATAGGGCTTCGAGTGACCCAAAAGAAGGTAGCAACTGAGTCATACCTGAGGATTTGAAATCTATCTTGCCAATAATACTTTGATTTCTGCTCGTTTTCCCTGGAAAGGACAATGAATCCTTAATTTTATTCGCAAACTTTCGATAGTCCTTCCTGGGCCTACTGAGTTTAGGGTTTCCCAAGGACTTTTTAACATGACCCCCTGTGCTGGAACTTGATGCTTGTTTGGATTTTTTCACACTCCTTTTGATATAACTGCTAATTAACGCTTGTTGTCTGACTGATGCGTGACCCAATTTCGTTGAAAATTCCAAATTTAATATTTTGGCCAGGGGGGCTCCTGAAGTGAATACCTCCTGATGGTCGGGTAAACACTGTTTTGATTGTGCAGACATTCCATTCAGTGATTTCAAATAGTCATGCCTGAGCAATTCAAATTTTGTCAGATCATAGTTAACACTCACATATTTACCAGGAATCGCGGCCTTCATTTTCTGCCGAAAAAAGATCTTCAGAAAAATCCTGCGGTAAGGACTTCCTTCCAGAGATGTTTGTTTTGCATACAGAATTTTCTTTTCCCGACGGAATTCTATTTGTTCTTTTGTAAATAGATCCGGATTGATAGATTGATACAGCTTCCAGTGATACTCGGGTTTTAGAGACTGTTTAAAAGCCATCAGCAGAGCGCCTCTAATACCTTCCAGGATTTTTATTTGCTCTGGTTTACTGAATCCGGAAGAGGGTGGCAAGCGACTCTCTTTGATGTATTTAATCATCGAGACGATCTCGGTGATAAACAGTTTTACTTTGAGCAGGTCATACAGGATGATGACATCCAAATCATAACTGTCCCTGTCAATAAACTCCCATTTTCCATTGTGGTTCCGTTGAATCCCGTAATAATGGTGTAGAAACTGATCAAATTCTTCTTTTGAGGAGAAAGGGAGATTAAAATTCAGGAAATTGTGCTGTTCTGCCACCGGCTTTTTTTGGGCTCTCTCCAACGCAGGAATGAGAATAAAGCGTAGCAACTGCCTGATATGGTTTATTTTAATCAGTTCCGGATCCGTTAATTTAAGTTCATTCTCGTAGATACGGTCTGAACTTTTTTTCCAATACAAGTCCAATTCTTTGAATTCCTTCAGCCAGAACAATATCCCGGGTAATACACCTGTGTTGTGTTGCTCTTGTGTTTTCATGGTTTTCCTCATTCTGAAGCCTGGTTAACTGACTCTCTCCAATTGCCAAATCTGGGTGAGTGAAGAGGCCAGATATAGAATCTGTTCAGGCCAGAACGGTTTATGAAAATATAGTAACCTTTCTGGATTTCCCAACTCTTTGACAATTTCCAGATACGTATAATCAGAATATGCTGTCATGATTACGATCTCGATCTTGGGATCGATTTCCCTAATTTGTTTGGCTGTTTCCAGCCCATCAATTCCAGGTGGCATTCTCATGTCCAGAAACATTAGGCTGAATGGACAATTTTCTGCTATTGATTTCCTGACCATTTCCACGGCCTTTGCCCCCTGGTTTGCCTCGCTGACCTCATATTCATCTATTATCAGGTCAGTATCATCAATTATCGAATCTCCCGCTTGAGTAAAAAAGAACTTTTCATCACAAAACAGGTTTTTGCTCGTCTCTTCAAACAACTTTGAACCCATTTCCGCTATTTTCTCGGATTCTTTGTCCGATTCAAATACTTCAAAATAGGCGGAGCGAGTGCTGTCATCATCATCAACTACCAAAATTCTGGAGATCTTCATTTTCCCCCTCTAAAAAAATCAGTTGAGTGGACATTTAATAAAGTGTTGTTGGTTCATTTACAGTCTCAAGATCCATGCCATTGATATGGTCAGATGTTTTTGGCTTATCCCAATAACCGGTATTCTTTTTTAAAGGGGCATTTAGGCTGCCTGCCTTGCTTCAATTAATACAATCAAACCCCAAATCATCCGGCTAAAACCTCAGACGCGGTCTCAGAAACCAACCTGCTGTGTTCTATTATGGAACCAATTTTCATAATGAAACACGTACCCAAAAAAGAAAAAACCCAACCCTCTTTCACAGCAACATTAGGTTGTAAAAAGCTTTTATACTCGCTTAAGAACAGCGAAGCATCGAAATGAAAACCAGGTAATTACCGTACAGCACAAACTCTGATTTATGCTTCGAGTACCTTCTCTTCAGACAAGGAACCATTCAGCTTGAAACGCGATACCATCATCAGTGTGTTGAAATTTTTCCGGTGATCAATCAGTATCTCTTTGAGCAGTAACAATAGTAAATAAAGAGCAATACCTATGGAAATTTTCCAGTAAAACGCCACTTGCAGCCAGACAACCAGACCTCCCATGATACAACCGAAAACAAAATAATAGGCCATTTGTCGCCAGGGATATTCCGGCTTTATCACCCGATGAATCAGAACCATTTCCACCAATGTCATTCCAATACTGGCGACGCCTGTACTGATGGCCACACCCAAAGCGCCGAAGACCGGTATGACCAGAATATTCACCGTTATGTTTAACAGGCCAAATCCTGTTCGACATAACATTAACCATCGTTCCCGGTTTACTGAAAAAAGCAGGTCGGATGTGACGGTAGTGATTGTACTGAATCCAAGACTTAGAAACAGGATACCCATGGGAAGCGCCAACTCTTTGTATTCCATTCCGTAGAGCAGCACAGCTAAATCACCACCCACAATCATGCCGCCGATAATTGCTGGGATCAGGAACATGGCGAAAAGATTAAGGATGGTATAGTAAGATATGCGGAGGTCATCCAGGCGGTTGGCTTTTACCTGTTCTATAAAGGCCGTCAAGCCCAGGCCACCGCCGATAATATTACGAAATACATCAAAAAGCATGTTGGGCAAACCAAAAACCACAGCATAGATGGCGACCTGCCGGATATCATGATGAAAAAGCCCCAACAAAAAAAGATCTGACTCCCTGCCCAAGAGGCGGACGGAAATCGCAACCAGAAACGAATGAAAAGCCAGAGGGATGTGCGGCTTTAATCTGAAAGGGTTTGGAATCTGACTGGCCCTCTTAAGTAATCTGTGATAGGCACGGATCAGCAATGGAATCCCGCTGACAAACTGAGATAGCAAAACAGCCATTAGAAAACCGATCACCCCGAAGCCCAGAAAAATTGAGGCGATTACCAGACCCAATTTCAGAATCATCTCCAGAGTAGCTATAATATTTATAAATTTCTGTTCATAGGTAGATGATAACATTGTTCTGAATGTCCCCTGAAAATATGACGTAAAAACAATCAAGGGCACAAAAATCAAGTAAGAGGACAAATATGATTTGCCAATCCAAACGGAGATTCTTTCTGATTGGAAAAATATCAGACCCAGTATAAATATCACCCCGAAGCGGGGCAGGCTGACCTTCTTCAGCAATGACACTGCCTGGTTCATGTTGCCGAGCATCTGCATCTGGACAATGGACTTTGTCATCACCGTACCCAGGCCCAGGTTGACCAGTATACCCGAGAAAAAAACGCAACTAAGGATAAAGGTCACTATTCCATACTGTTGTTGCCCCAATAGCCGGACAAATAATATCGAGCTGGCCAGGCCAATCACAAAGCGAAACGAAAAACCGACCAGATTCCAGGCAGCACCAATTTTAATGTGTTGTATTATTTCCATAACCTAACATTTCCATTTCAAGGATTTTATCAAATTTAAAAAGAAATCCAATAACCAGAACATAACAAATGGTGTGCCCGGAATGAACTATTACAGCCCGATATCCATTCAAAATACTTTAAACACTTAATATATTGTTGAAATAAAAACGCGGAACGTGACAATCAATTAGCGGAAACGGCAAAAGGATGGTCAAACTGGACCTTGATTGTTTGTCAAAAAATGAAAAAAATGTATTAATATGAAACGATTTAGGCATGATTAAGACTGGCCTGTAATTCGTTAGTAACTGTTTCAACCCCCATCCAGTAAGCACAGAGGACAATTTCGCTGACCGGGTATAATTTTTGTTATAACTTTACATAATCAGTTTCAATATTATTTTTACAATTACGAACATAAGCGACATTATCAAAAAATGAAAATTCTCTTTATTCATTCATCAAGCAACAACCTGGCAGGCAGTGAAATGGTTCTGACCAGCCTGATGGAAAACCTCAAAGAGTGTTACGATATTCAAATCGTTCTCCCGGAAACGGGGATTTTTCATCGCTATTTGAAGGATAGAGGGGCAAGCGTGCAGGTGGTTCCGTTGCACAATTTCACAAGAAATAGTCCCGGACCATATCTAAAATCTCTTTGGAATCTCTATAAAGCATTCCAGCAACTCAAACCTGATCTGGTACACATAACCAGCGCAAGTCCCATGCAGTACAGTTTTCCAATAACCAGACTATTGAGAATCCCTTTGGTATGCCATATTCAGTGCCCGTATGGGCAAGACGATCTGAGAAGATATTTTCCGCAAAAAGCTGACAGGGTTATTGTGGTTTCCAACGCTTTAAGAAAGATATTTGCAGAAAAATATCTTTCAAAGCTGGAAGTTGTCTATAACGGAATTTCTATTCCGGATTTAAATAAAGAAAAGGAAACACAAATTCTGAGATCTGAATTCGGTTTGCCTGATGATACAAGGGTAGTATGTATAGTGGGACAGATCATCCGCCGTAAAGGGATTGATATTTTTCTAAAGGCCTTTGCCGATTCTAAAAGGACACATCCCAAATTTAAAGCCCTCATAGTTGGAAACAACAATACTGAATATGGAAGTCTCATGAAAAATCTGGCTGGGGAATTGGGTGTGGAATCAGATGTGATTTGGACCGGATATCAAATCAACCCGCAGCAGATTATAGCCGGATCAGATATGCTGGTGATGCCTTCCCGGGAGGAGGGTTTCGGCTTGGCGGCGGCTGAAGCTGGAGCTGTAGGGACACCGGTTATTGCAAGCAACACAGGCGGATTAAACGAAATTGTGGCTCACGGAGTCAATGGTTTTCTGTTTGCTGAAGAAGATCCCGGTCGGCTGAAATATTTTATGCAAACGCTGCTGAATAACCCTGGCCTCGCTTCTGATATGGGCCGAATGGGGCGAAAAAAAATCAAAAACAGTTTTTCGGTCAGTAATCAAATTCTTCAGATTAAAAATATTTACCATGAAATAGCATCATGAAAACCCTTCTTAAAATATTATTGATAACGGCTTTTATAGCTTTAACGAGTATTGAGCTATCAGCAAGGCAACGTATCAAACACGGTGATCAGGTACGTTTGAGAATAGTCGGCATCATCGATAAATTATATCCGGTGGATGCTGAAGGATACATCGATTTCGACCTGATGGGCAAAGTTAAAGTTGAGAATTTAACCCGTGAACAGACCATTGAGGCTATCAAGGAGAAACTTTCCAAATATTTAAAATTTAAAAAAACACAGGTATTTCTATCTATCAAGAAAAAAATTATCAAGAAAAAAGGAATTTATGTATCTGTTTTTGGAGAAGTACATACTCCGGACACTTTCCCGTATAATAAGAGCTTTAAAGTTCTGGATTATATTATTCTTTCCGGAGGTCCAACACGATTTGCACTGTCTGACGCAATCAAAATCGTCTGTTTTAAAAATGGCAGGATGAAGACCGACAGATTTAATCTGCAGGCGTTTTCGGCTGGGAAAAAGACAAAAATGCCCAGAATCCTTCCAGGTTGCATGATCTATGTACCTGAAAAGCCAGCTGAAGAAGCTAGTTGGATGAGAAATGGACCAGATCAGGTTATTCATGTTCTGGGACAGGTCATGAGACCGGGGAGGTATCAATTTAATGAAGAATTCAGATTCGCTGATATTCTCTCTCATGCCGGAGGGATAACCTTGGAAGCAGATCCATCCAAGGTGTCAATTATCTCCGGGAAAAAAGTACGATACTTCAACCTGGAGAAATATCTGGCGCGAGGTGGAAATTCACCCATGGTATATACAGGAGACATCATTTATGTCCCAAGTTTGCCAAAATCACACAGTGCAGACTGGATAAAAACACCCTCCCAAAAATCTATTTACCTGATAGGAGAAATCGTCACGCCCGGACGGTACGATTATTTGCCTTCACTAAGTTTTCTTGACTTTCTGGCGCATGCAGGAGGCCCTACAGCAAAAGCGGACACCAAGCGCATCATTATCAATCGCGGAGGAAAGCTGGTTCAGACATTTGATTTTTTTAATTACCAGAAAAACGTGAACGTAGCACTGCCAGAACTGCAACCTGAAGATCTGATTATTGTCTCTGCGATCGAACCGCAAAACTGGATTAAGAAAAATCCAGCCCAGGTGATCAATATACTTGGAGAAGTCAATAAACCGGGACGTTTTGAAGTGGAACCAGCGAATATGAATTTTCTCGATATTCTGTCTGCCGCAGGAGGTCCAAAAAATCAGGCGGATATTTCCCGCATTAAAATAATACGGCGAAATACGGATATTAACCTTGAAAATCAAGTAGAGAAAAAGGACGTTATTGTATTCGATTTTGAAAAATACCAGGAAAATGGGGATGTCAGCAACCTTCCAAAAATTCAATTGGGAGACACTATTTTTATCCCCAAACAGGGTAAAAGTTTTTGGGAAGAATTCAAAACAATTGGCGGTTCTCTAGGAGTTATCGTTCTTACTTTAGCTATCCTACTTTAAGTCAATATTAGCGTGAGTTTAACATGAATATGAAGCATCAAATAGGAGTTGCCAGTTACTCGGAGTTCCGGCGAGTTATTCTACCGGAAGGGTCGTCACTGTTCACCTCATCTTTATCAAATGAAGGGAAAAGCTTTATTGCCACTGAGTTGGCTATTTCAAAAGCACTAAGACTTGGCAGTAAAAAACCGGTTCTTTTATTGGACTTGAATTCAGTCGATCGGCAGGCATCATCAATTCTTTTTGAATCAGGATCCGAGACCACAGAAAAAGTGGGTATTGTGGATGTCTTATTAGGAAAAGAAAGCCGCGAATCGGCGGTTTATCCAACACCAGTTTCCCGCCTGTATATCATGCCTTATGGCACAGCGCCGCCTGATTTTGAACCAATACTGTACCTGCAAATCTTAAAAAAAATTCTCCAGGAGGTATCTGAAGAATATACCATCATTATCGATGCCTGCTCTGTTTTTTTAAGGAACCGCAGAAACTTTGATCCTGTTGAGATTGCTCAAATTGTGGACAATGTCATACTGGTCATTCAGTCAGGTAAGACACCCAGAGAACTGGTACTGCGCAGTAAACAGGAAATAGAGAGTAGTGGTGGAGTTATTGGAGGCATCATTATGAATGATCGCTTTGTTAAAGCTTTTCGTTCTGAGCTGGCTCAGCAGATAGCATGGGTCGCAAAAATCCCATTGATAAAGTATCCGATTCGTTACCTGCAGGCTCGATTAGGCCTTTATTAATTAAAGTAAACTTAGGAAAGTTTTCTGCAATTAATCAGTATGTGCTCCTCGGAGATGCTCATGTTATGTTGCTATGGGTCGGCTCAAAAATTACTTGTCATTCTGTCAGCAAAATGTCCAGTCTTTTGGGGGCTTTTGCCGACAGCTTATGCCAAGTTATTTTTGTACGATCCCTAAACAGAAGGAATTTATTTAGTTTTTCCCAACGAAGTTTACTCCCACAACGAGACAATGAAAATCATATACATTATCGATCGCCTAATCGAAGCTGGCACTCAGCGTCATTTGTATCAACTGGCGATCGAATTGAAGAAAAAAAAGCACGATATACAAATCGTCTGTCTGGAGGAGAAAGGGCCACTTGCCCAGTCCCTGGAAGATAAGAATATCACTGTTACTGAATTTAACACTGGTGCGGTTTACAAACCGGACTCTATCAAAAAACTACTACTGTTAGCACAACTTCTCAAATCACAGAAACCGGATCTTGTGCAAACTTTTTTGTTGAAAGCAAACCTGATGGGCATAGTCGCCGCCCGACTTGCACGGGTACCGATAATCCTCTCCAGTAGAAGAAGTCTCGGATATGATTTCAAAAAATCTCACTACGTGATGCTGAGGCTCCTGGATAGGCTGACAACTGCTACACTGGTAAACAGCCTTGCAATCAAAGAGATCACAAAATCGAAAGAAAACATAACCACAGACAAGTTGACAATTATCTACAACGGTGTAGATGTCAATCAATTCGATGTCCCTAAAAACAGTTCTTTGAAACAGGAGCTTGCCATTCCTGAAACTGCACCTGTAATTGGGATGGTTGCAAATATTCGTCCAGTCAAGGGATATGAATACCTGTTTTCTGCCATGGAAAAAGTTGCAGAGCAAAACCCTGCTGCCCACTGCCTGGTGGTCGGCAATGTTCATGACAACTCTGGCTATTTTCAACGACTAAAAACACAGGCAGAAGGAAAAGGAATCTGGTCCAGATTCAGAGTCCTGCAAGGATATAAAGATATCCCACAAGCTTTGAGTATTATTGATGTTGCGGTGCTCTCTTCAATATCAGAAGGGTTTTCCAACACACTTTTGGAATATATGGCGGCCGGAAAACCCATAATTGCCACCCGGGTAGGCGGTAATCCCGAAGCGATCAAACATGGAAGGACTGGCTTTCTGGTTCCACCAGGAGATGCGACAGCACTGGCTGATGGTATCAATCAGATTCTCAGTAATGATTCATTTGCCCAATCATTGGCTGATAATGCCAGAATTAGGGTCAACAGAGAATTCAGCTTGGATGGTATGGCATCGGCTCATGAGCAGTACTATCTGAACTTACTAACAAAATTTCAGGGAACAAAAAATGAATAAGATCAATATCTCTTTCATCATCGACCATTTAGATATCGGCGGAACGGAAACTCAACTTTTAACGCTGATTAAGGGAATGGACAGAGACCGCTTCAACCCAATTGTTATTTGCCTGAAAGAAAGGGGGAAAATTGCACAACAGATCCAGCATCTTGGTTTCAAGGTTTATCTCGCCTCATCCTCATCCATAATGCTGCCAAAGATTGTTGAGCGTCTGTTAATGGTCTGGAAAATTTTCCGATTACTGAAAAGACATCGAACTCATGTCGCTCAGACCTATCTCTTGACAGCAAACATTTTTGGAACGGTTGCCGCACGACTGGCCCGAGTTCCGGTAATCTGTTCGTCTGAACGTAGTATCATTAATACAGATTACAAAGATTTACCTGGTCGCAACAAGGTATTCCGCTGGGTCTCGCGATGGATAGATGTTGTGTTTGGAAATTCCAGACTAGTAGCAGATTATCTGCAGCAGACAGTTAAAATCCCGGTTGAAAAAGTCAGATACATTTATAACGGTGTTGCTCTTGACCGATTTAAAAATGGCAGTTCCTATGACTTTCGAAAAGAGTTGTCCCTGTCACCCGAAACAAAACTAATCGGAAAAATCGCACGCCTTGTTGAACAGAAAAACCATCCCTTGCTTTTTGAGGCGATTAGAATTCTTAAAAAAGATCATGACAATTTTAAAGTGATCCTGGCAGGTGACGGTCCGTATAGAGGACATCTGGAAAAACTTGCTAAGGAAATGGGGCTGGAATACACAGTATTTTTTCTGGGCAATCGTACTGATATGGAGAAGATACTTCCAGCACTAGATATGGTTGTGCAAAGTTCAAACTTTGAAGGTCTGCCAAATGCTATCATGGAGGCCATGTCAGCTTCCAAACCGGTAGTGGCCACTGATGCAGGTGGGACTCATGAACTTATCATTCATTCTGAAACTGGTTATCTGGTTCCTTGTAACGACCCAGTTCTGCTGGCACGCAAAATTTCAGTATTACTGGATGACAGTGAACTTATGACCCAGATGGGAGAAAAAGGATTTGAGCATATTCAAAAGTTCTTTTCCGAGAAGAGGCTTATCGAAACAACTGAAAAAATGTATATAGAGCTTTTTGAAACTAAAAGCGGATAAGTATTTTATCACAAACCGGGAAAAATAAATTCGATTTAGCACCGTTATGCTGACGAAGATCCGTTTAGGAAACCAATACTTTTTTAGTATTCTTTACTGGAAGTGTGAACTGTACCGTCACACCCAGATCTATCCCCGGTGATGATATTGATATTTCCCCGTTATTGGCGCGGATAAAATTCGCGCAATCATGCAGACCGAATCCGGAACCCCGTTCTTTTGTTGTGTATCCAAACTCAAAAGCCCTTTCCTGGGTTTCCACTGACGCCCCAATTCCTGTATCCCCGATCGTAATCTGGATCATATCATCATCTTTCCTGTTAGCCGATATTCTAATTTCTGGTATCATTTCAGGCGATTTCTCCAATTTAATATCAATGCTCTCAACAGCATTTTTCAGGAAATTCATTATTACCTGGACGAATTTGTTCTTGTCAGCTTCAATATGTGGAAGATCCGGCTCAATTTCAGTATTAACGAAAATGTTCCTTTTTTTTGTGTCTGGCACCATCATCTCAAGGACATCTCCTATTATCAGGTCGATGGCAAATATTTCTTTTATATGTTGAAAGTTGGCGTATTTCTGCTGCAGAGCTATGATCTCTGTAATATGCTGCAACTGATGGTCGATCTTTAAGACATAGTCCTTTTTTAGTTCAACCTGTTTTTCCAACTGGTCCGCGAGCTGACCGAAAAAAGGCACCATTTGCTTCCCCTTTTCGTCTTCTTCCATGTATTTACCGAGATTACCTTTTTCAAATTGCTCGTCCAGAGTTTGGTATAGTTTTTTTGTATACTTGATTATCATGGAGAGACTTTGATCTGAATTCATTTGTTGCAGGTTGACAACAATGGGAGTGAGAGCATTCCCGATATTATGCAGCACTGCAATAGCGTTTTCAGCCATACCTGCAGTATAAGCACTTTGAAGCTGTTTGTTTCTCTCCTCTTCCAGTTGTCGATAGCTGGACCTCAATTCATTCTGAGTCTCTTCCAGTTTCGCTGACATAATATTGAAATTATCAGCCAGGTCATGGATTTCTTTACTACTCCCGGAAAGCTCAATCGTGTGCCACTCCCCCGAGCTCAATTTTGAGACTGCACTCTGAAGCCTGATAATCGGCTGAGTAATCTTTCGTGCAACCAGAAGAATATTAATTGCTAACATGACAGCCAACAATCCAAGACCCCAGATCAGCATCTGTTTCGCCATATCAAAAATTGGATCTTGAATTTTTCGGCGAGGAATACTGCTGATCAATAATGCTTCCGGCAAAGCATGAATCGATATTTTAATCGATTCATCTCCGGCTTCCTTCAATCCACTGCTTGCTATTTCCCGGCCTTCATAAATAAATGAGAGCCCCAAATCTTCATGCTCAGCAGTCAGGCTTTTCCAGGCAGATTGCCATTTTAAAGCCGCTAATAGAACTCCCTCCGGATTACCCTCGTAAAATACCGGAACGGCATATACAAAATAAATCTCCCCCTGATTGTTCGTATTAAACTCCTTGAACGATCTTCCGGATTCAATCACTTGCCTGGTAAGAACCGGTATATCAATCAATTTGCTGTTTTTATTGAAGAAACTTGGATCATTTGCTTCTATTGTATTGAGTTCAAAATCAAATAGTCCAAGATACACTTCAGATTTAAATTCCAGGATATTCAACCCTTTAATAAAATGAGGCAGATACTGTTCTCTGCCGAGTTCATCGATCAGACCGTTTACCAGAAGCGTATTCTGAGAAATTTCTTCTACTCTACTTTCGAATAATGAAAACTTATAATCTATCTCATCGGCAATATGTTTGGTGGTTACGCTGTAATATTCTTCAAGCTGAATCTTCAACAATCGACTGCTGTCTCTGAAAAGCAGCATACTCAATATTCCAATATCTGCAATACTGACACAAACCAATGCTATTGAGACAATAAATTTGATGCTGAGCGGGCGGATTTTCATAATTGTTTTACACGGCTTTACTTACTATTTTTCAGGTATTATCAACCATCTATTCATTGAACTGTTGAATTTATAACTGGACAGATTGAAATCTGATCGATCCAGGGCATCATGTTTCTTACCCTGCCCTGCTCTGAAAGGCGGATCATACGTCCTGACCAACCCTTTATATTTTCCCAGGCTTTCCAAAGCATCCCTGATTTTTCCTCTGTCTGTGCTTTTAGCCTTTTCAAGAGCCAGAGCCAGGATGTGGACCAGATCATACGCATGAGCTGTCCCTGCAGGGCTGAATAGGTCCTGTGGGTCTCGAACCTGCTCATTAAAAAGCTTACGGGCCAGAAAAACTACATTTTGATTCCTGCTTGTTTGAGGGTGTCGCAGAAAGGAGTAGGTCTGCAGAAAACTCAAATCGATTGCCTTGAGTCTGTGGCCCACTCTTAAAGTGAAGTCTCCACCCGTTATACCCCAATGAGAGATAATCGGCAGGCGACTGTTCTTGTCGCGATCAGACATGGCCTCAACAATTGTTGCCCCCTCCGGTGTATTTGCAACCAGAAGTATCACTTCGGCTTGTGTTTGATAGATCTTTTCAAGTTTCTGGGCGATCCTGTTCCTTTCCGTTTTCCAGGGAAACCACTGGACAATGATCGGTTTAAGCCCCTTTTTTTCTAGAGCACTCTTCATACTTCTTTCGTTACTTCGACCCCAGGCCGTTCGTTCAAGCAGCAAGGCAATTTTCTGGTATCCCCTGTCAAGTGCCTTATCAATCAGGAACGGTCCGGCGTATTCATCCCTGACCGACAATCTAAAAATCCAGGGATTATCGACAATCGGTGTTCCAGCGGCCCAGGGAGTAAGATAGGGCAGTCTGATTATTCCTGTATCAAACAGGGCCTTTTTTTCAGCCATCATCACAGGTGTATGGAGCCCTCCAAGAACAGCTACAATATCCGGATTGGCCGCAAAGTTCTTCAGGTTGGCTTTTCCTCTGGCTGGAATTCCCCGATGATTCAAAATCTCCAGTTTCAAAGTACGATTCAACACGCCTTTGGCATTGTTAATTTCATGCAGAGCAATCAATACACCTCTTTTGATTGCTAATCCGGAGTTTGCCGAACCTGAACTCATATCAGCATTCAGGCCAATCAACAAGGGCTTTTGTGCTGCTTGAAGGTCCATCGTCAGGAACAGTGTAACTAAAAAAGCCAGATACACGAATTCACAAATAATGGATTTTTGCTTAACTTTGCCAAAACCAGTGATCATTATTGTTCTCACAGAAATAATATGGCCTTTTCATGTTATTTCTCAGCCTTAAAGTCAATGCTGAGGATTAAAAACACAGAAATTTCTCGTACTAGATCTTTTTCTTCTTGGGAAAGAAGCTGCAAGTTCCTTAAAGTTAATATGTTTCCCAGCAATAAGGCAAGGGTCCAATTGAATCCTAAATTCAGCAAATGGGAATAAAAATCAATCCCTCAGACCACTGAATGATTCAATAACCGCTCCTGATATGTAAACTGCATCTTGCCTTCTCCAGGTTTTTTTTTAAGATAGTGTTACTTGATTCAACAGTGTCCAGTTATGTTTTTGCAAAAAACTGAACGAAGATCCAACATTCATCATTCAAATTTTGCAAAAACCTAACCAAACATTCACGTACTTGATTACAAAAACAAACACTGTTAACATTGTTGCTGATTGAGTTATAGTAACTTTTTACATTTTTGAGCCTCGATTTCCTAGGTTAGGAATTGACAGGCAAAACATAAAAATTAACTACTGATCATTGTAAGAGCTGGCATAATCTAAATGAATAATTTAAAAATTCTGGTCATCGACGATGAACCCGAAATACTAAAGGCTTATGTACAAATTTTAGGTCAAAATGAAGAAACGGGCCTTTTAAAGCTTTCAGAAATGGGGCAGGGGTTATTTGATAGACCTTCTGAGCAGCCCCTGTCGTCTGGGGCAGAGCAACCACGTTACCAGGTTACGACGACGGAACAGGGTCTGGAAGGAGTGAATGCCGTTGCCGAGGCAATAGAACAAAGAGTCCCTTATGCTGTCGCTCTGATTGACATGCGGATGCCTCCTGGAATTGACGGGCTGGAAACCGCAAAACGCATCCTGGCTCTGGACCAAAATATTGAAATCGTTTTTGTCACGGCATACACAGATCGCACAAGAGTGGAGATTGGCAAAGAAATCGGAGAGCAGCGCTTTTTCTATCTCAAGAAACCGTTTGACTCAGATGAAGTCAGACAATTAGCTGAATCTTTAACATTTCGCTGGCAACTGGCAAGGGATCGGGAACAGCTGGATCATGAAAAGGAAGTCTTTGTCAGTAACATGTCACACGAATTGAGACATCCTTTACAAGTAATACTTGGGATCTGCGATACCATCCTCAACTGCAAAATGGATAAAAAACGGCGAAACCAGTTTATCCAGGATATCGAAACCGAAGCCCGCCGTTTGACAAAGCTGGCAGAAAATCTAAAAAGTGATCACGAATTTAAAAACCCGGTCACAATGTCAGATCTGAAACCGGTGGATGTGATTAATATGGTCGATCACGTCATCCGGCTCTTATCATCAGAAGCGGAAAAAAAAGGTCTATCCCTTATACGGGAAGGAGAACCGGAGCGCAGAACCATTCTGGGAGAGGAGGACCGCCTGGTCCAGGTATTGATCAACCTGATCGTCAATGCAATTCAGTATACTGAGCAGGGTGAAGTACGAGTAATTCTGCAACAGGAAAAAGGTTTGATTAAAATAGCCATCGTCGATACCGGGGTAGGCATCTCCGCCGCTGATCAGAAAGCAGTCTTCAATGAATTCTATCGTGCCAAGTCGACTGCGCTAAAAGTCAGGGGGCACGGGTTGGGACTCAGCATTGCACGGGATATTGTCGCGGCTCATCAGAGTGTACTGGAAGTTGACAGCGAACCGGGAGAAGGAAGTCAATTCCACTTCATTTTACCGGTAGTGTAAAACTGATGACAGCACCCTTGCCCACGCCTTCCGACGAAAGTTGGATTCGACCCTGACTGGCGCGAATAAAATTAGCACAATCGTGCAAGCCGAACCCCGAACCGCTTTTTTTGGTAGTGGTGCCAAATTCAAAAACGTGATCGATCATTTCTTTAGAGACGCCAGTTCCGTTATCCTCGATGTCAAATGAGAAGTAGTCGGCTCCAGTGAGTGAGATATCAATTGAGATCCTGGGTGACATACTCGGATCAATAGCCAATTGATCATCTATGCTCTCAACCGCATTTTTCAAAAGATTAATCAAGACCTGAACTAACTTATTACGGTCACTGTGTATGGGGGGCAGGTCCTCTGTTATATTCAGAGTCAACTCAACCTTTCTTTTTTCAAACACCGGTTGCATCATTGTTAGAACATCTTTTATCAGGCTTTGGAGCTTAAACTTCTCCTCCTTTGCATGAATATTGGCATACTTTTGTTGAAGCGAAATGGTTTCAGTAATATGCTGTATTTGGTACTTGATATTAAATAGTTGTGTCTGCTCTTTATTTTGTTGTTCTGATAATTGGCCAATAAGTTGTTGAAAAAATGGCAGCATCTGCTTTCCCTTAATATCTTCTAGCAAAAAGGACTCCAGGTCTCTTTTTTGAAGGTGCTCGGAGAATACCTCATACAAATTCGTGAAGTAGGAAATAAAAATCGAGCCTGTCTCTTTGGCTGACAATTTATCAATATTAACCACCGCTGGAGTGATTGCATTTCCAATGTTATGAAGTACACTGATTGCATTTTCTGCCATTCCAGATTGATAGGCCTTTTGCAGTTTTTCCTCTGCCCGCACACGGTCTGTGATATCTGCGATGACAGCCATCATGCCGCTTATTTCATTACGAGCATTACGAATTGGGGCTGACGAAAAACTGATATCGATTATTTCGCCGCTTTTTTTTTGGCCAATCGTAGCTTCATCGGTAAACTGTTTTCCTTCAAGCTCGTCCTGGAGAATTCTATGAAACCAATCCTGCTTTTCCGCAGGAAAAATCAACAACGGTTTTCCAATGACCTCATCAGGATTCCAGCCAAAAATCTGCTCTGCAGACTGGTTCCATTCATACACATTCCCGCTGATATCAATCGTGATGATAGCTATCGGGGACGCCTGAATCAGCGCCTGCAGTTTCTGTCTGATTTCCCGTTCCAACTCCTCAGCCAGTTTTCGATTTGTAATTTCCCTGTTTTTTGTTTCTATCTGTTGCTTAAGCCTTTGTTTTAAGTCATAGGTGTGGGTCAGGTAGGCAACCATAGATTCAATTTCTGCCGGTTCGAAAGGTTTTTTCAGAAATAGTAGATTTTCAATTCCGCCCTCCTGATCCTGAATTTCCCGGGTGCCTAGATCAGCGAATGCTGTAATGAAGACAATCTCAGTGGTGCTGGAAACTTTTCTTATCTCTGATGCAGTTTTAGCCCCATCCCAACCGGGAGGCATGCGCATATCTATGAAAGCGACCGCATATGGCGAATTTTCAGAACAGGCTTTTTTAACAAGATTCAGACCTTCCTCTCCCTGGGATGCTACATCCACATGAAAAAGTGTTTCCTCTGAAGCGTTATCTCCATCCTGGTTAAACAAATCACCAGCTTCTATATCTATTGGAAGGCGATGGGACGCAATGGTGGTTCTAATGGCTTCCTGAATCTCTTTCTCGTCATCAATAATCAGGATTTTCCGATTCATTGGTTGAGTCTCCCGTAGATACCCCTTATTGAGTTAATGCTGCCTTATTCAGAAAAACTGAATCTTCAATCCGGTTCAAAGCGATCTTATACCTTAAAACACCCCAAAAGTTGATAATGGTGAATTTGAGTCTACAACAATGAAATAGTTTGGTAAATCATTATCCAGTCCTTATTCTCGTCCCAATACTTATGAAAATGTGCCGACATAATTGGAAGATAATCCGTGAAGGATCGATCCTGATGATTCACTTGAGTTGAATGATCAGATTGGAAATCCACGACTGGTCCTTACTTATCTCCAAAAGAAAGGGAGGAGGTGGATTATCTAGTCCTTTTGTCTGCAGGAAAAAAGATCCGGGAGCGAGTCCTTCCAGAACAAAAAAGCCATCGCTTTCAACGGCCCCTCGTGCAACGATTTTTTTATCCGGCAGCTGAACCGCTTCTATATACACATTCGCTGGAATTATTCCCTCTTGATCCGACCTTGATTTCATCTTTTTTGTCAATGTCAGAAAATCCCTATACAATCTAGTAAAGCTTTTCCCATCAAAAGAAAAAGAATCTTCCAGATATCCATCGATACCGACTTTTCTCTCAATCACCGGGTTGAGTTCGATGTGGGTTCCGGCCCTGAAAAATACGACATTATTCTCTTTTGCCGGCATGAGTCCGATATCCAGCGTAGAGGAATCCACAGTCACTTCCAAGCGCTGTTCCACCGGTAAGCCGGTGATAATATACTCTCCGTTTTTATCTGTGATCCCCTTTAATGATCCCGCACTGATCACAACTCCCCTCAGCGGAACACCCTTTTTCCCGCTGATTGGGGGACTGATTACCTTCCCACTCAAAGTCCCGGTACCGAATTCATCCCAGGATGCAGGCCCCGGATCATTCGCTATGATGTCAGACCAGGCCCCCCAAGCAGAAGCGGCATCCTGATAAACAACTCCTGTACGTACACCTTGAAATGGACGCCAGGAGATACCCGCCTGAATCGTAATACCTTCTTTAGTTGGCTGGTTTTGGTCATCCAGCAGGACCTCTTCCTGTGATTGCGTAAGGCTGACATACACATCCCAATTTGATGCCTTCTTACCACTGTATCGGTACCCCAGGATCCAGCGTTTCCCTGTTTCACCCAAAAAATGCTGCAGTCTCAGGTTATGATGTTCAGAAGTGACCTCGCCACCGATTTCATAGTTGCTTTCGATGCTATCACTGGTGGTACTAGTATATTCAGGATTAAGAAAAACAGCGAGTGTCGGCAGGATGGTATACCGTAGATTAAGATTCAGTTTTCTGAGCTCCTTCGTCTCCACATATTCAGCCAACCAAAGCCACTGCCCTATACCGAGACTGTGATGAATACTATGGTATGCAGTGGTTTTGCGTTCGTCTGCATAAAGAGATCGCAAGGGGCTTTCTGCATCGAGATATCTGGTTTCAATTTTGAAGATGTGGGGATTAAGCCAGGTAATGTCCAGGTTAAGGCCATAATCCTTACTCTCTTTATATGCCAGATGTTCTCCCAACAGATACATTCCGAAAAAAGGTCTCCAGGCGAAAAAGAGACCGCTGATGTCTTTCTCGGTCTTTCCATCCAACAGTTTGTATGCCTGTATACCTAAGGAGAAATTTTCTCGCAAACCGAAACTGAGATCCAGGTGTGATATCTGTTGATTCTCAAGCTCCCCGCTGGAGAGCTGCATGTCCCATTCATGAGCGGGTATTACCCTCCCCTTGTCCGGGGCTATCAGAAAAGATTTTTCCTCACTGGAACCGTCTGGAAAATAAAACTGCAAACGGACCAACTCTCCCCCAGGTACCAAATGATCTTGAAAAAGATAGCTACCGTTTTCCCCAACCACGGTGGAAGCCATCAGGAAACCGTTGAAGTAAAGATCGACTTCAGTCCCGGGTATAGTTATCCCTTTCAATCCGAGGTTATCTGAACCTGTTTTTTGTCCCAAACGATTAAGAAGCAATCCGTTTGCAATCAGCATGGATGGAATCAAGGGAGTTGATTCCAAATACAAATGACCTATCTCAAATCGCTTGAAGACCTGATTATTGTACCTTTTGTAATGCCAGAAAGAAAAAGACCTTACTGCCTCATCCTCGGAAGATTGACTGAAAACCAGATTTTCACTGATCTGAAACGTCCCCTGCCACAGGTCAGCATTAAAATCAGTACTGAGACTGGTTTCATGATCATATTTATTGAAATGGCGGGAGTGATTCAGCCGATAACGCAATTCAGGACGAAAGGCCGCCTTCGGAACGATGGCCGGTTCCTGGTTGAGCTCTTCAATTTTTTCTTGATGACGATAAGCAGCCATCCTGGACTGCTGCCGCTTTTTTGCCATTTCATCCAACAAAGGGAAACTAGGAATCAGATTTAGCTGAAAGTTCATCATATCCCATGTCGTTTCAACTGGTAGCCATTTTTCCCAATAGTCAAAACGAAGCCAGAGTTTGTGCTCTTTCTTTATCAGAATATTTGCAGGAAGATCATGTGCTACCATTCCAGAGCCAGAATTCCCGGACTTGAGTTTTTTGCCGTCAATCCAGAATGATCGATTCAAGACATGCAGACGCGTCTGGCAATAGTGCTGCTCAATTCTGCAGCCGGGCATAAGATCGAGTTGTTTCATCAGTAGCTCTTCAATATCCAGGTAAGGTTGTTCTTTGGAATCGAGCATGACCCTGTAAAAAGAGACAGTCCGCTTCCTCCCGGTATGCAGTTTTATAAAACCTTCATTGAGAACAGGCTCTGATGAATTGCTTTCTGTCAGCAGTGGCTCAGGTTTCCTGACTTCAACAGTGACTCTGGCCAGGCTGCTGTCCAAGGTGCCATCATTAACTTTGAAAGTAAAACTATCTGTGCCCCAAAAGCCGACTTTGGGAAGATAAACAAAGTCGGGCGCAGTTCCGTGCAGACTTCCCATCAACGGCGAAGAAATAATCGTATACGTCAGCGGATTCTTATCGATATCACTGGCTTCTAAACGGACACGAACCGGAATATCCTGCAGTGTTTCGAACTCGGAATCAAAAGCAAGAGGTACATCATTATGAGATATGACACTTACCAGGACTCGCGCAGTTTCACTCTGGCCATTTTTCCCATTGATATAAAATATGAAACTGTCATTGCCATGAAAATCACGGGTGGGTGTATATTTAATTCTATTGGCATTACCTGAAACAATTCCATGATTTGGACGTTTGGCAATCCGAACACTGAAATTTCTGTTTTCCCCCTTAGCCAGACTTTTTCGTAAGGCCAATGAATTCTTCGCCCGTTGCTCTTGGAGCAGATTTCCTTCCGTATAATAATTATAACTGTCATGGGATGTTTCTACCAACACCAATGAAAAGGATGTGTCTTCCAACAGGTAAAAAGTCTCTGGGGTTAAACTGTTATCAATAGAAACGGCGGCAGGAGCTGCATGTATCAGCACAAGCACTAGTAACAACAAAGGCAGTACAAGATTTTTGATACCCAGGTTTGTGATTCGAATACACATTTGATCTCTTTTTTCAATTGAAAGAGGCTCGTCACCGGTTTGGTATTGGGTGACGCCATATCAACAACTTGGCTTAAAAAGCATTCAACCGACACTCGCTATAATCGGTCCATGAAGACGCTTCCGTCTGTTTCCAGCGAATATGAACCGTTCCCGGAACGGAGAGGTTGAATTTAAACAACCGACTACTTTCCCGTAAGGAAAAAAGGCGGCGTGTTTCCATGTGGGAAGATGATGTCTGGTCAAAATATCTGTAAACCCCTACCCAGCCCTTATACCGCCATTTTGAATCATTAATCGCTAACAATTGTAGTCGACCGTTTTTGTCCTGCTGACACTTCCATTGTAGTTTCGTTTCAGGCTTTCCATATCTTCCGTAAAGCGCCACAGCAGCTTCCATCTTGATATGCAGATTGATCGTCATCTCTTTTGCATCGCCTCTTTTTCTGTGTCGTCGACCAGATTTTTTCCTGTTCAATGTACGAATCAACAGGTGAGCGCGATAATCACCCTTGAGCAGTGGGTCGGGTTGACGGACTGAAACCCGGACGGTCCGTCGTTGAGTGGGTTTTAGAACAAGAATACGTGGACTGACTGCCGCCAGAGAAGAGATGTCTTCCTGATATTTTGTCTGTGGATTTAGTGTTATACCTGCCTTGAGTGAGCTGGAATCAATTGCGAAATAAACCGGTTGGATAATCAGTCTGATACTTTCATCACCACTGTTCCTGATCACAAATGAGCCAGTTTTGGGATTGGAAAGATCAAATTCGAGTACTCCGGGAGCTACTGCAAATGATGACACAGCTATGGCTGATTGTGTAAAACTCAACGCAAGGCAGGTGTATATCCAACCGTAAACAAGCAGATTACTGACGATATTTTTCATTTTTACCTTAATCTAAAATGTGTCAACGATTTTTGATCTTCAATTTCAGGCTCCCGGAATAACGCCCGGAAGTCGGATTGGCCGGAACGACCACTGTTGCGCCAACCCTGATGTTATTTAACCGACCGGTTGAATCAAATACGCCAATGCCTACACCACCCACGTCCGTCAGCGACCCTCCAAATGTAAAGTCCTTGATTTTGATTTTCTTGTTTCCATTTATCAGTCTACTTTTATCACTCAGCACAGAGACTACCACGGGTCGTCCAGCATCTCCTTGTGCATTAAAAACCGCTGCCCCTGAATCCAAAGGTGTCACTACAATAAACTGTGTCATGACGTCTCCTTCGGTCACTGGAAATCGTAAGTTACTTTGTTCAACCAGATCAATGGAATATGAAATCCAGGGAAAGCTGACAATCAAAATCAGGATCAGCGAGTATGCCCGGAAGTGGCGACAAATATTACCTCGCCCAAACTTTCGATCCGCCGAAAGCAAGCCTTTCGAAAAAATTTCAATCAAGCACTTCATCGTTTACCCCATTTTTGTTTCGGTTAATTGTACTCTGAAAAACGTGCTTATGCTGTTAACTAACTCAAGATCTGTTCCAATATGATTACCCCATTATATCAATAGACAAGCATGGCGAAGAATTATTTTTAAAATTGAATACTGTACATTTCATAAAAAATGTTTCAGAACTGAACAGCTATTCTTAGAAGACTAAAACTCAAACAGAATATAGACCAGAGAAGTGGATGTGATTTAATAAAAATCTCCTCAAACACTGCCAGAGGCACTGTCTAGCACAACACAACCAAAAAAGGTCCACCGAAATAGAAGAATAGCGACGTGGAGTTGAGAAGGGATGACAAAGTCTGGCAGTGAATTTGAAAATGGAAGTATTTAAATTATTTAAGTTGTACAAGGGAGAACAACGCACTTTTCAGAGATCTTTGAATATGAATCAAACAAAGATCTCTGAGCGGCCCAAGTCATTCAAAATAATACTCCTCGGAAATCAGAGTGTTTGCCAGATCTGTCAAAGAGTCGAACAAAGCAATACCGATGGTCATGGGATAGCATCGGTTTTTGCGCAAATATACTGTTTTCTCCCCTTTCCTATACGTCAGCCAAACTTGATTGCATTTTCCATTCAGACTGGCATCGCCAATATGAACATTGAAGTTCACTTCTTGACCCACAGGATCTGAAATGACAATATTTTTTCCATTCTCCAGTTTCAAAATGCTACGGATACTGTTCATGTTTCCCACCCAGATGACTAATAACAGGTAACAAACCTTGTTTTTCCTCCAAAGCTTACTTTTAAAGAAGAATTTGGAGGATTCCGACAAAAAGAGATCAATTATAAACTACCCTGAAGGTCAGGTTACCCGAATAGCTACCGGATTTCGGGTTTGCAGGGATATTTGCAGTAGCACCCACCCTGGCACCGGTTAGTCCTCCTGATGCTGAAAGTGTCCCTGTCCCGGTAGAACTGAGATTTCCACCAAATGTAAATGTATCCACCACAATGCTGGTATTCTGATTTGTCATGGTCAAGCTGGATTCCACAATTGACGCTGTTACCGCATAATTGGATTCCCCGGCAATGTCGAAGGTTGCGGCACCTGAATCGGTTGGTGCAACCACCACTGTTTGTGCAGCAGTCGAAGCTTCAGTGGTGGGAAACGCCAATGCGGTCTGCTCGGTAACACTGAGCGCAGTTAGAATTTGGATGGATGCTGTAAATGTTTCATCTGCAGCGTACACTTGAAAAGAAAGCACCATTCCTAAAACTAGCATAAGGCTTTTTCTAATTTGTATTTTAATCAATTTCATTTTATTCCCTTTTTCAAGAGTTTATGGGATTATCGGTATTTTTAACGTACCGAAACATAGGAGCTGGATATCAATATTACAATTCACATTCCAATTTTCTCTAGCCTCATTATATCAGCTGAATACGATCCCAATTCAGAAAATCTAGTTTCCAAGATCTATGTTCATTTTTTTAAATATGTTTCAATACTGTACATTTTTTGACTATCTATGACCTGGATATCTGTTCCAAAATTATAACACCTCATTTACTTTCGAAAATCCCACCTGAGTCCTTCTCCGAACTTTCGAAAAATCTTATAAATTATTCCAACCTCCCGGAAGAATGAATAATGGTAATGATTCAGCAATACCACATTTCTGTGCGCCATTCCCGCACCGAATGCGTGAGACTCGCAACGCAGAACGGGAATCTCCAACCAGAAACATTAGAGTGCGATTTATTGACAAGATCCCCGCCTCCGCGGGGATGACGGCTGTTATATGATTGTGCGGCTGAATAGTTACGAATAATGAAGAATGCTGAGACGGTAAAATGTTTAATAATAAAAATATGTATCATTTTTAAACATTTAAACAACCGAATCCATTTTCTTCTTTAGTAAAAATTCAGCGGTGATTTGGGTTTAACCTTCCATATGCTGCTGATATGTTAACCTTTTAATCTATACGAACAGGCTTGTTCGCTATTTGGGCCTGGCATTTGAAAATAGATAATCAACTCACATTACTTTAGCAAGCAGTAGTGATTTTTTTTGAAGCTCTGACTATCAATCATCTAAGGGTCGGTTCAAAAATTACTTGGCATTCTATCAGCAAAATGTCCGGTCTTTTGGGGACTTTTGCAAACAGATTATGCCAAGTTATTTTTTAACGATCCCTATATACAGGAAAGGTATGGGTTCTCGATCAATATACGGAGTGGTTAACGCCTTAATTCGACCTCCAAGAAAAGAAATTCGAATTCTAACCTATCATCGGGTCAATCCAGATACGCGTTTACCAGACGTACATATTTCCGTTTCCCCAAAAGCTTTCAAACAGCAAATGGCTTGGCTTCATCAAAACAAATGGCGGGTCATCTCCCTTCGGGAAGCCATCAATCAGATCAGCAAACGTAACATCAGGGCTGAAAAACAAGTTGTCATCACGTTTGATGACGGTTTTCGAGATAATTTTGAATTCGCTTTTCCAGTGCTCTGGCATTACAAATTCCCCGCTACCATCTACTTGATATCGAGTAAATGTACCAAGCATTCCGATTATTTAGACTACTATCAGATTCAAATTATGCAGCAACACCAGATCTCTTTTGGAGCCCATACTGTCACTCACCCGAATTTAGCAGAAATCCAGGAACATCAGGCCTGGGAGGAGATTATAAAATCGAAAACCGAGCTTGAAGGTATCCTGGGGAAGCCTGTTAGCAGTTTTGCCTACCCGAGTGGCCGGTTTAACGCCATCCATCAAAAAATGTTAAGTCAGGCAGATTTTCAGAGCGGCTTAACAGTGGCCCCCGGCGGAAACGGTGTCAATGAAAATCTATTGAGACTGAAAAGAACAGAAATCGCCAATCATGATTCCCTGTTTGATTTTCGAAATAAACTTTTGGGCGGTTTCGACCTGCTCCATAGGCTTGTGCAGTTTAAGCAGGGACTATATCCAGCGCCTCAACCTCTAAACCGGAAAGCATCATGAAAACAAATCACGTCTTATTTATCCTCAGCTCATTTAACATTGGCGGCGCTGAAATCGATGTTCTCAATCTGGCAAAATCCCTCATCACAAGGGGATACAAGATCACAGTCGTTTCAGAAGGTGGCGAGCTGGAAAAAAAATTACCTGAAACAGTTAAAACCCTGCATGTACCGGTACAGTCTAGAAACGGGGTTGTCATTCTCTCCAGCGTGATTCGCATTTTTTTGTATTGCCTGCTTCACCGTGTAACTATCATTAATCCGCAAAGTGTCCTGGGGGTTTTGCTGACCGTTATACCCGCTAAATTATTGAAGTTGTCTTTAATCGCTACGATACACAATATCAACAATAGATCCGATTTATCCAGAGCCGTTTTAATTCTAAATCGTCTTCCGGATGTCAACCTGTTCGTTTCTGAATATGAACGTCGCAAATTTATAGACTCAGGTTTGCACCCGGAAACATCACGTGTCATGTACAGCGGTATAGATCTCAAGAAAATCGCCTGGGAAAAACCAGGAGCACCTCAAAAAAAAGTCATCGGCATTATCGGCCGTTTATCGAAAGAAAAAGGGGTGGAGTATGGAATTCGAGCTTTTTCCCGGATTTCAAGTCAGTTCCCTGATGCCAGACTTATGATAGTAGGTGACGGACCTGAAAGGGAAAACTTGATGTCACTGGCGGATTCTCTTTCTGAAGATCGAATTGAATTTACCGGTGCCAGAAATGATGTACCGGAACTGTTATCCAGGATCGATTTCTTGGTTCTCCCTTCGCTGACAGAATCCTTGTCTGTGGTAGCTCGTGAGGCAATGGCTGCCGGAAAACCTGTCATCTCTTCAGATGTAGGTGGCATGTCAGAACTGATCAAACATAAAAACAACGGCTTGCTGGTTCCAGCCGGTGATGTATCCGCTTTAGCCGCTGCTATGTCGACGTGGTTACAAAATGACAATGAAGTTCGACACTATGGCAAAAAGGTGAGGCGCCAGATTGAACAACGGTTTTCCCTGGTGCAATGGGTCAACCGGATGAACATTCTGTACCGGAAATCCGTTGGAGAATATGTGGCACCAACAAATGCCAGAAAAAACATACTCTATGTCACCACTCGATTCCCTTTCCCCACAACAAAAGGAGACAAACTGAGGGCTTATTATCAAATCAGAGAACTTTCCAAAAAACATAATGTCTATTTGCTCACTTTGCTGGAGGACGAAAGCGATTCCCAATACTTCACGGAAATGGAAAAATATTGCCGCGCCATTATCCCGGTGACACTCTCCCGACGTAAAGCCAGGTTACATAAATTTTTGTCACATTTCACCTGGATTCCATCACAAATTGGATATTTCTACAGCAGGGAGCTCAAAAAAGTTTTGCCTAAAGCAATCTTGTCAAAGAACATCGACACGCTTTACTGCCAGTTGATTCGTGCAGGACAATATGCAATCGGGGTAAAAAATGTATGGAAAGTAATCGACTTTGTAGATGCATTTTCGTTGAATCTGAAACGAAATATCAAAACAGAAGCGACTCACCGCAAACCATTTTTTTACTTACGCATGCAAAAAATTAGATGGTTTGAGCAAAAGATGCTGAAGATTTTCGACAAGGCCATGATCATTTCCGAAAACGATAAAAAAGCCATGGACAATGACCAGATCCTGGTAATTCCAAATGGTGTTAACCAAAAAATCCAGCCGTTACCCGTTGACGTTGCCCCGGAAAAGTCAGTTATATTTACCGGCAATATGGACTACTGGCCTAATGAAGATGCCGCCAGATACCTGGTGGAAGATATTCTACCCTTTCTGGACAGCAATATCAAAGTACACCTTGTCGGTATCAATAATAATCCTAACGTTAAAAAACTTGCGAGTGACAGAGTTGTTGTCACCGGCAAAGTTCCATCAGTAGTTGATTATATTCAGAAAGCGACAGTGGCTGTTTGCCCGATGAGGCTGGGTGCGGGACAGCAAAACAAGGTTTTGGAAGCCATGACAGCAGGAGTGCCGATTGTAGCCACCGATATTGCCAATTCCGGTATTGAAGCTAGCGGGTGCTTGAAGCTTGAAAACGATCCGAAAGCATTCGCCAATCAGGTTAATCAATTGGTAAATGATCCTGAAATACGATCGCGCTTGAGAGACCAAGCACTCGATTTCATCCAGAGACACTTCAATTGGCAGGAGATTGTTATGAAAGCTGAAAACCTGATGTGGCAGCTAAATGATGACATCTGGGGTAGCGAGGCGCAACCGACGAAGGAAATCGACTGGATGGCCAACACAGGTGCAGAACTTCTCACTCGACCAGATTTTGATCAAAATACAGGTTAATAAAAATCCTTTACCTGTTCACCTGGAAAAAGTGGTCAGCTGGAGTACGCAAAAAGTGAGAAGCATGTTTTTAAACTTAAAGCAAAGAGTAATTGTATGGATATAAATCTAAATGAAAACAATCTGCATGACACTGTTTTACAGGATATCAGAGGATCACTGCCTGATCTGTATCCTGCTGACATTGTAAATTTAGTGCTTGCGAATGACAACAAAAGATCATTTCAGAAGTTACAAATCCTGGATTTGATATGTGCATTGTTTAAGAATTACGATCACTTCAAATATGGAGAGGTGATTCATCAATTGTAGCTGTCCGACCTTATCGGGCAGAAATCTCTTATCTAACTGAACACGTTGGAATAGCAAAATCAAGATGATTCAAAAAATATCACATGTTGACGACTAGCTCGCAAAAAATAAGCTCCGGACACACACAGAAAACAAACAGGAAAAAATCATGAGAAATATATCAATAATTGGACTAGGCTACGTAGGATTACCATTAGCTGTAGCGTTTGGGAAATTAGGACATACGATCGGTTTTGACATCGATTCTCAAAGAATTGGAGAACTTAAAAGTGATTTGGATAAAACCGGCGAGGTCAGTAAAGAAGAGTTGGCGGCAAGCGACGTCTTTTTTACCGATCAAATCGATGACCTTCGAAAATCTAACTTCTTTATTGTGGCGGTTCCCACTCCGGTGAATCAGGCAAACCAGCCGGATCTGAGTATTCTGCTGAAAGCCACAGAAATAGTCGGCCAGGTTTTAAAACCGGGAGACATTGTTGTGTTTGAATCGACCGTTTATCCAGGAGCTACCGAAGAAGAGTGTGGTCCTGTCTTGGAAAAGGTCTCGCATCTAAAAGCAGGGCATGATTTTAAGCTGGGATATAGCCCCGAACGAATTAATCCGGGGGATAAAGAACATACATTGGCCAATATTAAAAAAGTTGTCTCTGCTCAAGATAATGAAACACTAGATGAAATCTCCCAAATTTACTGTTCTGTGGTTAAAGTTGGTGTTTTTAAAGCTCAGAGCATCAAAATAGCTGAGGCCGCAAAGGTAATCGAAAATTCACAACGGGATTTGAATATTGCTTTTATGAATGAATTGGCAATGATCTTTGACAAAATGGGTATCGACACCTTATCCGTTTTGGAGGCCGCCGGCAGTAAATGGAATTTTCTTCCTTTTAAACCCGGACTGGTAGGTGGCCACTGTATCGGGGTTGATCCCTATTATCTCACATACAAATCCCAGGAACTTGGATACCACCCGCAGGTTATTCTGGCAGGGCGTAAAATAAACGATGGCATGGGAAAATACATAGCTGAAAACACGATCAAAAAAATGATTCAAACCGGACAGCGAATCCTTGATAGCACAGTGACTATCCTGGGAATCACCTTCAAGGAGAACTGTCCTGATATCCGTAATTCAAAAGTGATCGATATCATCAAAAATTTAGAGAGTTACGGTGTTAACGTACAAATCCATGATCCCTTGGCTGATTTTGAGAATACGTATAAGGAATATGGTGTAAAATTAAAGAAACTGGAAGAGCTTGAACCTGCAGATGGCTTAGTTTTGGCTGTTGCACATGATGACTTTCAAAATATGAGTGGGGAAGACATCAAAAAACTGGTTGGAGAAGACTCAACCCTAATTGATGTGAAAGGCGTTATAGATCCTGCTATCGTTGAGTCCCAGGATATCGCTTATTGGCAGCTCTAATATTTATTATCATTTACGAATCGGAAGCACAGACCTGGTTTCTACCACTATCTTTTGCATGATATAGTGCCCGGTCAGCTCTTCCGATCAATTGTTCCATGGTGTCTTCTTTGTCTGGTTGAAATTGACTGACACCGATACTGACACTGACAGACAACATGGATTTCTTCCATGGTATTTCCAATTGCTCAATATTTTTTCGTAGCTTTTCAGCGACAATAGCAGCTTGCTGCAGATCGGTTTCCGGCAGGATAAAGATAAACTCTTCACCACCATATCGACCATTGATATCACTTTCCCTAAGACTTTGGATGCTGGATTGAGACACCTGACGCAGCACATCGTCACCTAATTGGTGTCCATATGAATCATTGAACTGTTTGAAATGATCAATATCGGTCAACAGTATCGACAAAGTTCGCTTATATCGTTTGGACTTCCTCAATTCCTGTTCCAAAAGACTCATAAAATGACGCCTGTTGTTTAGCCCTGTTAATCCATCCGTCATGGCCAACAATCGCAACTTTCGTTCCTGTTCATAGCTGTAGGTGAGACTTGTAACGATTGTTTCAATTTCGGAAGGATCAAAGGGTTTCTTCAGATAGAATATTTTTTCAACACTCCCAACCTCAGCGTAGATTTCTTCCGGATTTTTATCCGAATAGGCTGTCAGAAAGACAAGCATTACATCCGAGTCCACTTTTCTGATTTCAGCAGCCGTCCTTGTACCATCCCAACCAGGGGGCATCCGCATGTCTAAAAAAATAATTGTATAGGGATCTCCTTGCTCAATGGCATTTTTTACAAGTTCTAAGCCTTCCTCTCCCTGAAAAGCTGAATCCACGTGGTCGACCAATATCTCCGACATTTGATCACTACTTTCATCAAACAAATTTCTGGCCATCTCAATAAAATTATTACGTTTTTTCTGAATAATCGTTTTTATGGCCAGATGGATATTTTTATCATCGTCTACTAGCAGGATTTTTCGGCTCATTCGACTTCCCCATCGATTATTATAATCCCTGCGAAATACACCGATTCCAGTTTATCAAAATCCTGGTTCATCATTTCATCTCCTTTCTGTTCCCAATATAACTGCTGTGATTAATATCTCTAAGTTAACTGATCACATTCTTAATCTCAGACAATATGGTATTCACACTAAAAGGTTTTACAATGCACCCGTTGATTTCCCATTCAGTTGTCTTAACAATTTCCTCTGCATTTTCTGATGCTGAAATCATCAATACCGGGATATTTTTAACTTCGTCAGGCCCAGTTCTAATTTTTTTTATCAACTCAAGTCCATCCATTTCAGGCATCATCCAATCTGTTAGAATGAGATCAAACTGCTTCTTCTCGATTTTTTCCCAAGCCATCCTACCGTTTTTCGCTTCGGTAATATTCTCAAAGCCAACATCCTGTAGTATATGCGACAGCAAATTCCCAATGTTTTCATTATCTTCCACAATCAGAATTTGAATCTGCTTGTCAATTTCCATACGTTTTTCCAGCTAAATTTTCGTAAAATTCGCAGCTATTACTTAACTTCAGATTATTGGTTACTAGTTTGACTACTGAACAGTCATATTCTTTATTAAGTTTTCAGGACCTGTTTCCAAATACATCAAATTTAATGATTCTAATAATACATTGCTTTGTCAATCATTATAAGGTTTTCTTTAATGGATGTCCCATACCTGACGGCCCCTACGTTACGTTCTTCGTCCTGACTCCTCAGCCTGAGAACCCCAGTTTCCAAATATAAAGCAATGCATATCTATTTTGACGGGGTTCAAACTCATTTCTAGTCACACCAATTCTTGCACCATTTTTCCTGAACCTGACCGCCAGCATTACGTGCATTTTTGTTTCAGATTTGTACAAAGCGTATAGAATTTTTACAATCCACCTCCCCCTTTAGAGCTTACTCTATTGATATATTGCCGTTTTTAAGATGGCATTTAATGTGAAACTCAATCTATCAGAGTCATAAAGGAACGCTTTACCATTGTGAGTTGATCACTAACAATTGCAGACAAAATTCACCAACCAAAATCCTTGTCTGGATTTTGGCTGGAAACAGAGGGAGAAGTCACTGCTGATCAACTGCAAAACCGTAAAGTCCGGATTTTCATTTCATAAATCTTTCAGAAGAGTGGAACATGAATAATTATAAACAGTTAAAAAAAGAATTGATTAACTATCCTCGAACCTGGCTTGTCACTGGTGTTGCTGGATTTATTGGGTCTAATTTACTTGAGGCCCTCCTTAAACTGAATCAAAAAGTTGTCGGACTTGATAATTTCATCACCGGTTACCAGAAAAACCTGGATCAGGTCGAAAAGCTGGTCGCTCCGGAGCAATGGAAATTGTTCACTTTCATCGAAAATGATATACGCAATCCTGATGCCTGTCGATTAGCATGCCAGGATGTGGATTATGTTCTACATGAAGCTGCCTTGGGATCTGTTCCCAGATCTATCGATGATCCATTGTTAACCAATGCATGCAATATTGATGGATTTTTGAATATGCTTGTAGCAGCCAAAAATGCCGGCGTAAAAAGATTCGTGTACGCCGCATCGAGTTCTACATACGGAGATGAACCTGGTCTACCAAAGGTTGAACATAAAATAGGAAAACCACTCTCTCCTTATGCAGTAACTAAATATGTCAATGAGTTATATGCAGAATCATTTGCCAGTGTATATGGATTAGAGTCTATCGGACTTCGCTATTTTAATGTCTTTGGGGCAAGACAAGACCCAGGCGGAGCCTATGCTGCGGTCATACCCTTATGGTCTGCAGGGGCTATTAATGGAAAGGATATCATCATCAATGGAGACGGCAAGACCAGCCGGGATTTCTGTTATATCGAAAACTGCGTTCAGGCAAATCTGCTCGCCGCCTGCTCAACAGATGAAAAATCAATCAACCAGGTATATAATGTCGCCTTTGGCGAAAGTACAACATTGAACAATCTTTTTCGGATGATTCAAGAAAGGGTCTCCCGATTTTTCCCAGCAGCAAAATCCATAAAACCTGCCCATCGGGATTTCAGGCCAGGAGATGTTCGCCACTCGCTGGCTGATATCTCTAAAGCTGAAAATCTTTTGGGATATAACCCTGAATATTCAGTAGGAGATGGTCTTGACAAGGCAGTGGACTGGTATCTTACAAATCTTTCTCCTAACTAATCATTCCCTGTTCTGCATTGCATGGATTTTTGAAAGCCTGTTAATGAATCAGAATGATTTGAATATCACAGACGTTGGTATTGGTCGGCCCTGTTTTCAGCAAGCCATCGATGGCGTCAAAAAAATGATAGGCATCGTTATTATTGAGATACGCCTTAATTGAGATCTCCTTTTTCCTGACCCGCTCCAATTGTTTAACGTTTGCAAATGCACCTGCGGCATCAGTTGGTCCATCATTCCCATCGGTACCGCCTGAGAGAAAAGAGATGTTGTCAACGGCAGATGGACTGTTTGCCATTTCTGAAAGGAATGAGAGCGCCATCTCCTGATTACGTCCTCCTTTGCCGTCACCCTTGATTGTCACCGTTGTTTCACCACCAAAAAGCAGACAGAGCGGTTTTTCCTGCGGCGGATTCTGATTTTTCAAGGCGGCTTCGAAAAGCTCTCTACCTACTTCTCTGGCCTCGCCTACGAGTTGTGAGTTCAAGATCTGAGTCCGGTACCCCAATAGCTCGGCTTTTTGTTTCGCGGCCATCAAGGCCGTCAGGTTAGTACCGATCAGTAGGTTGCTGACATTTCTAAAAACCTTATTCCCGGGTTTTGGCGTTTCAGGGATCTGCTTTTTCAATCCGCCCTGCATAATTTTCAATACAATGTCGGGTATTTGATTGGTCAGACCGTATTTCGCAAATACAGCCTGCATATCCCTGAACGTACTGATATCTGGAGATGTTGTCCCGGAAGCAATGACATCCAGTCGATCACCTACCACATCGGAAAGAATCAGGTTTATTGAGACTGCAGGAAACAGGAACTCTGCCAAGCGGCCCCCTTTGATTCGGGAAAGATGCTTCCGAACCGTATTAATCTCTGAGATAGTAGCACCACATCGCAACAACAGCCGGGTGACTTGCTGTTTTTCTGACAGTGGCAAAGAATCGAGTTCATCTTCGTCTGCTCCTTGCCAGGGATATGGAATCAAGGCAGAACCGCCCCCTGAAATCAAGGTCAGGACGAGTGTTTTTTCGTCTGCCCTGGAAGCCATATCGACAATGGTTTTAGCGGCTTTCAACCCGTTTCCGTCCGGAACCGGATGTCCGGCTTCGATTGTTTGAATTGTGGCCAAAGGTTCAGTGTGCCCAACCTTAACTGAAATGATCCCCTCGGTAATTCGCTCCCCCAGAATTTCCTCCATCGCTTTAGCCATCTTGGCAGTGGCTTTTCCAAAACCGATCACGAATATCTGGTCGAATTTTGACAGATCAACACTTTCTCTTGATTCATTTAATGAAATAAACAGCCGATTTTCTTGAATCTCAACGCCATTTTTGATCAGCTGATACGGATCGACACGCTTGACGCCAGCCTTGAATATTGATTTAAGATCTTCTTCTGGTTTCCGATTGTCCATTGCTCTTTTTTATAACCCTCCCATTCCATTATTAATCACTTGTACAACTAGAGGATGTTTCACCCATACCCTGATATTTTTTATTCAAAAAATCAACTGTGATCCCGCATTTATTCTTAAAAATCGTTCATCTAGCCAGTTATCTCTGAGAAATGGAAAAAATTAGACAGTTGAAATTTAATATTGTTTTTGTTAGAATCAGACAGAAGAGTTTTTCTACAGTGCCTTGAGGATCATGAAACGTTGCTGTTGGCATTTTTCAGATATTTCAAATAATCCGAGCACAACTTGAACCGGATCGGCCCTTAAAGTCAGGTTTAATGTGACTCCAGTTTACACGGAGGCTTTATGAAAGGACCCATCAAAGTCAATGATTTTGCAGATAAGGATTTTTTTACGTTCAATCCAGAGACAGCTGTAACGGAAGTCGTGTCTATATTAGCCGAAAAAGGAATTTTTGGTGCCATTGTAGCCGATGAAAAAGGAAAAGTTCTGGGAATCTGTTCTGAAAAAGCGTGTTTACAACTATACAGTGACGTTTTTGCGGGTAAAATCACTGCTGAGCAATTAAGCCAGAAAACAGTGACTGATGTGATGTACCCTGAGTTTCAAACCATAGCCGGAGACCTGGGCCTGATTGAAGCCGCTCAGATATTTCTGAACGTGGCATATCGACGTCTTCCAGTAGTTGAATCCGGTCGATTGATTGGTCAGATCACCCGGCGGGATATCGTTAAAGGATTTGACAAATTCATCGAATAAACCCTTTAAGAAGCGTTAAAAAAAACTTCACATAGTCCAACTACAAAGGAGAATATCATGAATGAAGTACCAACAGTAGCTGATTTCATGGATAAAGAATTTACCAGACTCAATCCGGATATGCCGTTGAAACAGGCCGTCAACACTTTAATAAAAAAGAAGCTTCTGGCAGCACTGGTTGTTGAAAATGAAGACACGCTGGTTGGCATCTTCTCTGA
>PJEL010000264.1_pt1 | contig 63323 bp, 61 predicted proteins | sample 1853271 | NCBI WGS metagenome assembly PJEL01 (sample SAMN08108733, study PRJNA415343) | Invertebrate metagenome, whole genome shotgun sequencing project. | host: Globobulimina | place: Sweden: Gullmar Fjord | collected 2015-08
AAGAGTTTAATAAGCGCCGACATAACATGGTTTTTCCAGTTCCAACTTCACCGGTAACTTTAATAAAACCTTCACCGGTTTCTAATGCATAATTTAGAACATTAAAGCACTCTTGCTGGCTTTTTAAATCGACATAAAATTCTGTATTAGGCGCTAATGAAAATGGCTGCTCATTTAAACCGTAATAAGCTTTAAAACCACCGATCATATTACCGACGGTCATAATTTATCTCCTTACGGAACCCAGAGAAGCGCTCATTAATGCGATCCATTTCCTCCTGATGGAAGTTACTATCAACAACCTTAGGCTGTATCAAGATAACCAATTCACTTTGCACGATGCTTTCTCTTTTTTGCCCAAACAATGCGCCAATAAAAGGAATGTCTCGCAAAAATGGAATACCAGAATCAATGACTGTTTTTTTGTTTTGCATCAAGCCACCAATAACAACAACCTGACCACTTTTCGCTTTAATAATTGAATCGGTTTCACGCACGGTACTGAATGCTAAAGGCACAGTTAATGAACCAGAGCTTAATTCTACGCTTTTAGTTTTTTCGCTCACTTCCGTAATCGTTGGATGAACATGCAAAATGACATCTTTATTTTCACCAATCTGCGGCGTCACATCGAGTGCAATACCAGAGAAAAATGGCGTAAATATCACTTCAGGAAAGCTGGTTGTACTGCCACTGCTAGTCGTCGTCGAAGACTTGAGTTCGGTTACAAAGTACTCGTCGGTACCTACTTTAATCACGGCTTTCTGATTATTAACCGTTGCAATTCTAGGGCTAGATAAAACCTTTACATCTCCTTGAGTTTCTAATAACTGAATAACGCCTGTAAAATCGCTAGTATTAAAGTTAAGATTAAATACACCACCAATCTCATCAGCATTTGTTATGGCTTCGGATGCAATTGCGCTGATCGAAGTAAAGTCCCCGCCATTAAAATCACCAGAGCCTAAAGTGCTCCATTGAATGCCTGACTGAAACCCGTCTTTTAATGAGACTTCAAGAATTTTTGCTTCAATCAAAACTTGCTTGCCTACACTCAGCTCTGCGCGCTCTAAAAATATTTCGATATTATTCAAAGTTTCAGGCATTCCGCGTGCGATCACCATGCCTGATTGAGCATCAACAACAATGCTGGTATTTTCATGATCGGCAACAATCATTTCTAAGGTGAGTTTTAATTGTCCCCAAAAGTCAGTTTCAGAGCTGGTATTAACCTGTGTCGAGTTAATTGCCTCGCTAGAAGAAGAGGTATTACTAGCATTATCATTGCGCTCTTCCGTATCCACTGATGTTACCTGGCCACTGCTCACCCACATACCGGAAGTGCCCGAACGGTTCACATTCAAATAATTAATCGGAAATATTTTTGTTCTCACTCTAGGTGGTGTTACCTGAATGCCATAACTAGACATTTGATACTCATATCCATAGATATCACGTACCGCATCGAGTACTTCAGTAATGGTTACCTCTTTCAGGTTTAATGTAACATCACCCGCTAAGGATTCATGAGCAACTAGGTTATAGCCAGTTCCTTCTACAAGACTGACCAAAAATGTTTTTATATTGGTCGCTTTTGCGGAAACATCAAAACGATTCTCTTGTATTTCAACCTCGGGGACAGGCGGAATTAATTGCTGAATAAAATAGTCGTCTTGATCCATTTCATCGGTATCTTCTTCCCATACAAGTAAAGGCTCATTTTCTACAGACGGATCACCAACTTTGCTTTCTTTTTCTGAGTTGGGAGTCGTTGCACAGCCGATTAAATTTAAAACAACCAATAATGGAATTAATAATTTATATTTCACGATTCTCTCCCTTGGTGATGGGCAATAACTTAATGATTTTATTCACCCCAGCACGTCTAATTTTTATCTGTTTGGCATCAATTTCAATGATTTTATAACCATCAATTAATTGCCCTTCCTGTAAAATTTTGTCATTAATTATGACGATCTTACGGTCTTTGGATATCAGTATTTGTTGCAAATCAATACGAGCACTTGTAGAAGGTGACCGTGGTGCTTGGTTAGTCCAGTTAGGTGGACGCATAGGGTCTTGCCCTGCATGAACAACGCAGACAAAAACAAGTAAGAGCGTGCATGCTGCAGTTCTAATAATGCTATACACCTAAAACCTCCTTACTTGTACTTAACGTATAAATTTTTATTTTAAGATTTCCGTTAGGATAATCTCCTGCTTCATATTTCAGCTCTTGCCAAAAAACCTTCCAAGGTAACTTATCAATACGTTTTAAATAGCCTACGGTGCTGTCATAAGTTGCTTTCATTTCAATCTCAAAAGCATGCTTATAAATTAACCCTTCATCAGAATTTTTCCCGGCCTCATTAATAGAATTCATGTCTGATTCCTGCACAGAAGATTCTAGCGAGAATCGAACATCTTCTTTGGGCAAATTCAAAAAAGAGATGAGCTTCATTTTTTTATCGCTTTTAAGAACATTCTCCAATAGCTGAACCATTTGCTTAGGTGCGACTAGGGCTTTTGTTAAACGGCCAATATCTTCATCTAGTGCCAAACTTTTGTTTTCTAACAACCTAATTTCTTGCTGCAATGGGATATTTGGATCTTGATATTTACTTTCCAACGTAACCTGAAGTTGCTTTTCTGTTAATTGATTCTCATTATATAAAGCATTGTTTTCTTCATTCAGAGTTTTATACGTTATCAGAAGAGGTTCAATGGCCAATAGATACACCACTAAAAATATCAAACTCAAGAGGGTTATAAGAATAATTTTACGCTCTCTTAGCGATACACTCTCATAAGCAGAGATTAAGTTTGCTGCTGGTTTTTTCTGCCACCAATGCATCACTCTACCTCCTCTGCGTCTAATGAAAGCAATTCTTTCAAACTGAGTGTTGAAATATAAAAGTCATTCCATCGTTGCGCTGATTTATTAATTTTTATTTGCTGAAAATTTCGACCTTGATAAGCATTTTGAGCGCCTAGCATTTCGATGTATTTAGAAACCTGGCTGGGCGTCTTGGCATAACCAAATAACTGTATATCATTGCCTTTATTTAGAATTTCGAATTTATTTAACCAAATACCCTGTACATTCTGCTGAGCCAATTGGTCAACCAAGCTGGTAAAGTTTTCACCTTCACTAATAGTATCTTTATATAAATAAGCGATAACTTGTTGTTTTTTCTTGATTACCGACCTCTGCTGTTTAATGCGGTTCACTAAATTTGAATCAGCGGTAACATTAGGTATTTTTGAAATCGCTTGCTCTAATTTTTTATTTAGCACTTCTGATTTTTGTTGATTATTAACTATTTCGCTATCGACTAGAGAATTTATAATCATCAAAGAGGCAATAATAAAAACAAGAATGGCAAACGCCGCAGATATCGCGAAGAAAAGATTTTTCGTTTCTTTTGATAGCTTTTCAGGCTGAAACCTTGGCAGATATAAATTGATCTTTTGCTTAATCTCGGTCATATGCAAGCGCTCCTCCGATTGCAACAGCCATGCGATTTAACTCTTCGATATCACTTGCGATCTGAAAGTCTAATTTTTTAAACATTTTTGTAATATCTAGTTGCTCAATTTTTACGAAGAATTGGGCGTCCATGATTTCAACCAAATCAGAAAGATCCTCCCTTTCTGAGATAAGCCATAAGCGTGTTATTTGTCCCATGCCAAGCTGGCTTTCATAATAATCTAACGATCTCTGCACCTTCAGTATCAAACTTTCTAATTGCTGCTCGTTAATATTCGCCTTTCCAGAAAATGGGACATAATCATCAACCTTAAGCTCATTCTCATCATTAACATCGGCATCGGCCTCTAATTCCAAATCAAGTTCAATGCCTAATTCTAAATCAGGCTCAACTTCTATAGGCTCAACTTCTAGATGTTCAATCGGAGGATCTCTATCTTCTGCCCGCACTAATTCAAGGGCATCAAGACCGACTTCAATTTGGCGAGTTAGATACAAGGCCCCCGCTTGATAAAGGCGAAGACTGCCTCGCTCAGGCTCTAACTCTAATAACCCCACGCCTTGCTCAACATCAAACAGGGCTAACAAGTTAAGCAAACATAGCTCAGGAACGGTGATTAACGAGATCTTAAGTTTTAGCTCTTCTGCCCACGCAACCCATTTTTCTATTTTTTCATTCGGCGCAGCAATAACATGAGCCATCGACATCCGACCTCTATAAGCATCTTCAGGCAGGCGAATGGCTTGGATGGCGGTTTCACTAATGTCCTGAGCCAATAAATCGCCGACCCTAAACTCCATTGCAGCATTCAGTTCATCATCAGGTACGTTAGGCGCTTCCGTTAGCAACAATTCATAATCATGGTTATCCAAAACCAAAACGGCAGGCATGCCTACCACTGCATGATCTCTGAGCCATTGAGTCAAAGCCTCTATACCTTCTTCTTGGCTAAAGCTTTTGGCAGCAATGATTTTGCCGGCGCTATAGATTACTGCGCTGGGATTTAGCTGAGATAAATTAATCCCAAGCCAATGCTGATAAGCTAATTTTTTAAACGGCCAGCGAATTTTCACCCACCACTCCCATAATACTTTTGACGATCGTTTTAACTTTTAACGGTGTCTTTAAAGTTTAGTAGAGAAATAACAAAATGCGCTGAACAAATAGGTGTTAATAACTAATAGCGACTACTTAATGTTTGTTCTGTAAATAAAACCGCCTTTTGCGGCGATTCCGCTTTCAATTGCCCACCAGCTTTCTATAATCAGCGCATACTGAGGAGTCATCATGTTTAACATCGTTTTATTTGAGCCAGAAATACCACCGAATACCGGTAATATCATTCGTCTGTGTGCAAATACAGGCTGCCAACTGCATTTAATCAAACCACTTGGCTTTGATATGGAAGAAAAGGCGCTGCGCCGCGCAGGGCTTGATTATCATGAATGGGCTAATGTGCGTATTCATGAAAACTACGTCGACTTTTTAGAGAAAGAGCAGCCTAAAACAATTTATGCCCTAACGACTAAAGGTAAGCACACCCATTCGGAAACTCAGTTCAAAGAAGGTGATTTTTTGATGTTTGGTCCTGAGACCCGAGGTTTACCAGAAGATATTCGTGAGCAAATCCCATTTGAGCAGTGGTTACGCCTACCAATGATGGAAAGCAGCCGCAGCATGAATTTATCAAATACGGTCGCAGTGATGATTTTTGAAGCTTGGCGCCAGAATGGTTATGCGGGTGGTAACTAACGGTTGAGCCGTAAGCCCTTAAATCATCGATATAAAAAAGCCGAAGCAGACATCTTTATAATAAAGAGACTCTTCGGCTTTCTTGTATCTGTAGCAGTCAGCAGTAAAACATCGTTACTGCCTTAAGTGATTACTGGACAGTTTCTTCCGCAGCGCCGGCTGTCGCGGCTGCTTGCTGAGCTTGTGTCTGCTGATACAAAGCTTCGAAGTTAATCGGTGCTAACATCAATGCAGGGAAGCTACCCTTAATCACTAACTGGTCAATTGTTTCACGTACATATGGGAACAAGATGTTCGGGCAGAAAGCACCTAGCATATGCTTAAGCTGTTCGCCTTCAATGCCTTTAATGTGGAAAATGCCACCCAAAAGTACTTCAACCAAGAAAGCTGTTTCGCCTTCATTTTCTGCTGTTGCGGTTACTTTAACATCAACTTCATACGTATCATCAGACAGCTTGCGAGAGCGGCTATTCAAATCTAATTTAACTTCTGGCTTCCACTGCTTTTGGAAAGACTCAGGGGCATTCGGCGATTCAAATGACGAATCTTTAACGTAAAAACGCTGTAATGAAAATTGACCCTGCTCTTGTTGTGAAGGTTGTGCTTGCTCAGCCATGCTATATCCTTAATTTTTATTTATTCTTTCAGCACCGCCTATCTAGCGATGCTGTAAAATTTGCTTGATAACTATTTAGTGACGACAGGAAGGTTTTGGTTCGTCCATTCCAACATACCACCGCTTAAGCGGAATACCTGGAAGCCTTTCTGCTTCAATGTTTTACCCGCCATTCCAACACTCTGGCCAGACTTGCATACTAATACAATGGGGTGTTCTTTTGAAGATTCAAGCTCTGACATGCGTTCAGATAACGAAGCGTAAGGAATATTGATCGCATTGGCTAAATGGCCCGCATCAAATTCTTTCTTATCACGAATGTCCAATACGGCAGCATCTTGCTTATTAATCATCTGAGTCGCTTGCGCTGCGCTAATGCTGGCACCGCTACGCTGATTGTTATCCCATAGGAAAGCCGCCAAAAATGCGCCCCATACACTGGCTAACATCCAGTTATTATTTATAAACTCTAAAACTTGTTCCATAACCTGCTTACTGCCTATTTGGTTGACTAATATGAGGATTAAAGGCCGCAGTATAACCAGCCCAAGCACGAAAAAGAATAGAAAATGACGCAAGGCCACAGATTCGCTAGAATAGGCACAATATTTTTTGTCTACTCACTTTAAATTATCAGAGTTGTTTCTATTATGAGCCAGACCCGCACACCGACTGCGTTAATTATTCTTGATGGCTGGGGCCACGGTGAAAAATCCGAATTCAATGCCATCGCCAATGCCAATACGCCAACTTGGGATTCTTTATTACACACCTACCCAAATGCGCTAATCAAAACATCTGGTAATGCCGTAGGTTTGCCAGAAGGGCAAATGGGCAACTCTGAAGTGGGCCACATGAATTTAGGGGCTGGCCGCGTTGTTTATCAGAACTTCACTCGTATTAATAAAGACATTGATGAGGGTGAATTCTTTAATAACGCCGTATTGTGTAATGCGATCGATAAGGCAAAAGCTAATGGCGGTGCCGTGCACCTTGCCGGTTTATTATCCCCCGGTGGCGTACACAGCCATGAAGAGCAAATCTTCGCAGCCTGTGAAATGGCGGTTAAGCGTGGAATCACTAAGCTGTACGTTCACGGCATCTTAGATGGCCGCGACATGCCACCTCGCAGCGCAGAGCCTTCGATTAAAGGCCTGCAAGCCAAGCTGGATGAATTAGGCACAGGCTCCATCGCCACTCTTACTGGGCGCTACTACGCCATGGATCGTGATAACCGCTGGGAGCGTATCGAACCTGCTTATGTTGCGATGACAGAAGCCAAGGCTGAGTTTCATGCTGAAACAGGTATCGCGGCTTTAGAAGCCGCTTATGCTCGCGGCGAAAACGATGAGTTTGTTGGCGCTACCGTCATTGGCGAAGGCGGCAAGGTAGAAGATGGCGATAGCATCATCTTTATGAACTTCCGTCCAGACCGTGCTCGTGAAATTACCCGTGCTTTTGTTGAGCCTGAGTTCACTGGTTTTGAACGTAAAGTAGCACCGAAACTTGCCGATTACGTGATGCTGACCGAATACGCGGCTGACATTCCAGCCAGCTGTGCTTATCCACCCGCGAAACTGGTGAATGGCATTGGTGAATACGTGTCTGATTTGGGTCTAACCCAGCTTCGCATTGCTGAAACTGAAAAATACGCGCACGTAACTTTCTTTTTCTCAGGTGGGCGTGAAGACTTATACCCAGGTGAAGAACGTATTCTTATTCCCTCTCCTGATGTTGCAACTTACGACCTTCAGCCTGAGATGAACGCGCCTGAATTAACCGATAAGTTAGTTGCTGCGATTAAGAGTGGTAAACACGACTTAATCGTTTGTAATTACGCCAATGGCGACATGGTTGGTCATACAGGGGTTTATTCTGCCGCCGTTAAAGCAGCAGAATGCATTGATGAATGTTTGAAGCGTATTACTGATGCTATTTTAGAAGTGAATGGTGAGTGCTTAATCACCGCCGATCATGGTAATGCTGAGCAAATGATGAACCCCGAAACGGGTGGCCCATTAACGTCACATACGACAGGCCCTGTTGATCTTGTATATGTTCATGCTAATAATGATGGGCGTACCATTAATCCTGGTAGTTTATGTGATGTTGCGCCGACGTTATTAAGCATCATGAATTTAGAGCAGCCAGCAGAAATGTCGGGCACCAGTTTAATCAAAAAATAATACAAGCGATGAAGATTCAGCAAGATTAGAAGATTAAAGGTTCATTATTGGGTAATGATGAAGCAAATATGCAAGGCAGGGATTGCCGAACTTAAGGCTACAGGGAGGTATTTATGCCGTTTTGCGTAATCAGTACCCGATCATGAATCGATTAATAAAACTTACTAAATCGCTATCTACTAAAAAATGAGCAAACATTTATTATGATTCGGATCGTCTTTCTTTTTAGTCTGCTAATCACACAGCTTATGCAAATGAGCTGGGCTGATGAACAAGCCGACCTTACCAAGCTGCAGCAAGAAATCACTAAACTGCAGCAATGGCTAAAAGAAACCGAATCAGAACATGACAAACTCAACCAAGCATTACAAAAATCCGATGAAAAAATTGGTGCCATCGCCAAAAAAATTGATGAAACTCGCACCAAACTAAACCAAGAGCGTACCCGCCTAAAAAAGCTTCAAGCGGAGCAGAGCCAGCTCCGCATCCTTAAAGCCGAGCAAAAAAAGCAACTTTCAAAGCAGCTAACAGGCGCTCAAAAACTGGGTAACCAAGGCTCAATTAAAGTTTTATTAAACCAAGATGACCCGCAACAAATCAGTCGCATGCTGAAATACTACGAGTATTTTAACCAAGCACGCATGGAAAAAATTCAAACCTTGATCGTTAATTTAAAACGCTTAGATAATATTGAAAATGAAATATTAGCCCAGCAAAATCAACTGATTAAAACCGAAAATTCGCTGCTCAAGAAAAATAAAAGTCTTAATACAGAAAAGAAACAACACAAGAAATTACTGGCCAGTTTAGAACTGCGCCGCAAACAGCAAAGCGATAACCTAAGCCAGAAACAAAAAGATCAAAAGCGCCTGCAAAAACTGATCACAGAAGTAGCGACCCTGCTTGATAACAGCATACGCAAAGAAGATGCACGCCCCATACGATCTTTAAAAGGCAAACTACCAAGACCCTCAAAAGGCCGCGTCATCAAAGCTTTTGGTAACCATAATGCCCAAGCCCGAAGCCGGTGGCAGGGTTGGCTAATAAAGGGGCACGAAGGCTCAGCCATTACCGCAGTGCATCATGGCCGAATCGTCTTCAGCGACTGGCTACGCGGTTTTGGGCTATTATTAATCGTTGACCATGGTGATGGTTATTTAAGTTTGTATGCACGGAACCAAAGCCTACTAAAATCGGTCGGAGACTGGGTATATCAAGGCGAAAACATTGCGACCTTAGGCAGCTCTGGTGGATTTAAAGAAGCCAGCCTGTATTTTGAAATTAGACACAAGGGTAAGCCACAAGATCCCGCGGCGTGGCTTAAGCGATAATCAAACATTAGACTGCACAGACGCAACCGTGCACAACCCAAAAAGATAAAGGCAAACAACAGATGGCCATTAGAATGTTCAAATACATTGCTTTCAGCACCTTGCTTATCGGCAGCCAAATCTTACCGGCCTATGCCGCTCCAGTGGAAGTGGAGTCTGAAGATATAAAGGCCGAAAATAGCGACTCACTTTCAGCCAGTACAAACCAGTTACCATTAAAAGAACTGCGCAATTTTACTGAAATTTTTGATCGTATTCGTAATTCCTATGTTGAGCCTGTGGATGATAAAACACTGCTGCAATACGCCATCGATGGCATGCTAAGCAACTTAGACCCACATTCTGACTACCTACTACCCGACGACTTCAACGAACTGCAAGAACATACCACCGGAAAATTTGGTGGCTTAGGTATTGAAGTCGGCATTGAAGATGGCTTGATTAAAGTCGTCACTCCCATCGATGATACCCCCGCTGAAAAAGCCGGTATTAAAGCAGGTGATTTCATTGTCTCACTCGATGGTAAGCCCGTCCGTGAAATGTCACTAACCAATGCCATTGATCAAATGCGTGGTGAACCAGGCACCGACATTGAACTGAGTATTCGCCGTAAAGGTGAACCAGAAATTTTAGACTTTGTCTTAACCCGTGCTGAAATTAAAGTAGCAAGTGTGCGTGGCGAAAGCCTAGGTGATGGTATTGGTTATTTGCGCATCACCCAATTCCAAGACAAAAGTGGGCCTGAACTAATCGAAGCGATAACAAAGCTGCAAGAAAAAGCACAAGAGAACAAAGAATCGTTAAATGGCCTGGTATTAGATTTGCGCAATAACCCAGGAGGCGTTCTCGAAGCGGCTGTCGAAGTATCCGATGCTTTTCTAAATACAGGATTAATTGTTTATACAGAAGGTCGTATTAGCGAATCAGATTTCCGCTACTCCGCAACAGAGGCGACCATTGCCGAAAACATTCCATTAATTGTGCTCGTAAACGGTGGTTCAGCATCGGCCTCCGAAATTGTCGCAGGTGCTTTACAAGATCATAAGCGCGCCATCATCGTTGGTACTCAATCTTTCGGCAAAGGTTCAGTTCAAAGTGTTCTGCCTATTGGTGGCGACAAAGCGATTAAACTAACGACCGCGCGTTATTTCACTCCGAGTGGCCGCTCTATTCAAGCACAAGGTATTCATCCAGATGTGTATGTAGAGCAAAGTGAAGTAACACCGTATGAACAAAGCTATTACAAAGAGAGCGACCTACCAGGGCACTTAGCGAATGGTAATGACGAGAATACGCCCTTAACGAGCAATAAAAATAACCATCAGGTAGAAGACAACCTATTAAATAAAGACTTTCAGCTGTATCAAGCTTTTACCTTATTGAAAGGCTGGAGCGTTTTTCAACATCACGCAAAGCCACTTGATGATGCTAAAGATGAGCAAGAACGAGTCGATTCCGAAGAATGATAAAAAACCACTACAGCGCCATACTGTTCATACTAAGTTTGGCGTTGCTTCCTTTTAGCCAAGCGCACAGTGCTCAGCTGATTATTATTATCGACGACATCGGTAATAACTATGCGCTTGGTAATGCCATGGTTGAGTTAGATGCACCACTCACGTTGGCATTTTTACCTCACACTCCCTACGCAAAAAAGTTAGCAAACAAAGCCTACGCACAGCAAAAAGAAATTATTCTGCATGCCCCGATGGAAAATGCAGTCAAAGCGGCGCTCGGGCCTGGTGCCTTAACACGAGATTTGAGCGAGATCGAGTTTAAGCAAACCCTTAAAAAAGCCATTGCTTCTATTCCTCACGTCCAAGGCATTAATAATCATATGGGAAGCTTATTGACGGAAGATAAGCAATCGATGCAGTGGGTCATGGAAACCTTAAAAGACGAACAGCTATACTTCATTGATAGCCTAACTTCTGCAAAGTCTCTCGCCTATCAACAAGCTTTGAAACATCAAATCCCTGCGCTGCGCCGACATATATTTTTAGATAACGATAAAAGCCCAGCGGCACTTAAACAGCAGTGGGATAAAGCCTTAAGAATTGCACATAAAACGGGCCGCGCTATTTTAATTGGCCACCCCTATACCGAATCACACGCTTTTTTATCAGAAGAACTGCCAAAATTGGCTAGCCACGATATTGAACTGATCCCTGCCTCTCAATTTTTGCTGCAACAAGCATGGAAGACCTTTGACCCCCAATACCAAGTAAAAAACAGCCCCAACCGCTATCTGCTACAGAGTAAAAGCCATCAGGCACCACCACTCATGTCACACAATACTTCTAATACGTCCTCGCAAACTCTATATGACTTACAAGACTAGTTAACAGTACGTAACCAAATTGATATCGCTATCGCGTTACCATAGAAGTGAACTTTCGATATCAATTTTAGAGGGAGACTCATATCTATGACTTCCATCAATACCAGTAATAGCTATATCGATACGGGTAATAAGCTCAACCAAACGTATAGCCAAGTCAGCAGTGGCAAGCGCATTAATAGCGCCGCTAATGATGCCGCAGGCTTAGCCATAACGACTCGATTTTCTAGCCAAGTATCTGGCACTCAACAAGCCCAGCGCAATGGTTTAGATGCCAAATCGCTTATTGAAACTGAGGATGGCGCTCTTGCCCAAATTTCCACGGGGATCGAAAGGCTAAAAGAACTATCGGTTCAACAAGGTAATGGCATTCTTAACGACTCAGATCGTGCCGCGCTAGCAAAAGAAGCCAATCAGATTAGCGACCAGATCAATCAAGTCATTGAGCAAAGCTCATTCAATGGCAAAGATTTATTTCAGCAAGAAGGCAATTCACAAAGCTTAAACTTTCAGCTGGGTGATAAAGCAGGTGATGTGGTTTCATTAACGGCTAATGTTACTGCGGATCCGATTAAAGAAGGATTAGAACAGTTGGATTTTTCCAGTGCAGACGCTGGAGAAAACTTAACTAATTTAGAGGCTATCCAACAGGTCGTCACAGAACGTCGTTCAGAATTGGGGGCTACCAGTAATCGAGTCGATAGCAGTATCGAACAGCTATCCAATGAAGAAATTCAAACCCAATCGGCGCGCAGCCGTGTAGAAGATGCGGATATTGCTAAACTGGTTAGCGAGATGGTGGTTGAACAAATAAAATCACAAGCTCAATTTGCGGTTCAAAGTCAATCGAATGCTAGCGCAGAAGATACTCTGCGCCTGCTTTCATAATGCATGCTTCAATAGTTTTTATCTCAAGATGCGCTTAATCTAAGCGCATCTCAATGCCCGCATCCGCCATGTGCTGCTTAGCTTCTTGCACAGTATATTCACCGAAGTGAAAAATGCTCGCGGCTAATACTGCATCAGCATGTCCCAATAAAACACCTTCAGCCAAATGCTCAAGATTTCCCACACCACCAGAAGCGATAACAGGAATATTGACCGCATCGCTAATCGCGCGTGTAACCCCTAAATCAAAACCGGTTTTTACGCCATCACGATCCATACTGGTTAACAGTATTTCGCCTGCGCCGTAATCAGCCATTTTAATGGCCCATTCAACCGCATCAATACCAGTTGGCTTACGACCGCCGTGAGTGAAAATTTCCCATTTATTGTCAGCATCTCCAAGTTCACCAGAACCCGCTACGCGCTTTGCATCAATCGCAACAACAATACATTGTGAGCCAAACTTCTCGGAAGCTTCGCGAACAAAATCAGGGTTAAAAACAGCGGCTGAATTAATCGATACTTTATCCGCACCGGCGTTAAGCATGCGGCGAATATCGTCAACTTCACGAATACCACCACCCACCGTAAGTGGAATAAAAACGTGCTCAGCAATCGCCTCGACCATTTTTACAGTCGTTCCTCGAGCTTCGACAGTCGCTGTAATATCTAAAAAAGTAATCTCGTCGGCGCCTTGCTCGTCATAACGCTTAGCAACCTCAACGGGGTCACCCGCATCACGAATGCCAACAAAATTAACGCCCTTTACGACACGACCTTGGTCGACATCAAGACAAGGGATAATACGTTTTGCTAATGCCATAACTATTGTCCAATTTCGAAAGGGCTAATTAAGCCTGACCGTCCCAGCTTAAAAAGTTTTGCAATAACTGCAGGCCGTTTGTGTGACTCTTCTCTGGGTGAAACTGCACCGCAAAGACATTATCTTGCCCCATCGCCGCTGCGAAAGGTTTACCATAATGACCCAAGCCCTTAACTTGGCTTTGATCATCAGCGGTCACAAAATACGAATGCACAAAATAAAAACGGCTCTGATCTTTAATATCTTGCCATAACGGATGCGCAATTTGCTCTACCTGATTCCAACCCATATGAGGTACTTTTAAACGCTCATCAGTACCATCCTTTAGTCCATCACCTAATAGGTTGTCACCAAAATAACGTACTTGGCCAGAAAACATATTCATGCAATCAATGCCGCCATTCTCTTCAGAACGCGTCATCATCGCTTGCAGGCCGACACAAATACCCAATAACGGTTTCGTCTTAGCCACTTCAGCAACCACCTGATCAATCTCTTGGCGCTGAATTTCACTCATGCAATCACGAATCGCACCAACACCTGGCAAAACGACATGATCTGCCGCCAATATTTGCGCAGGATCAGACGTCACCAAAATATTGCTATCAGGGGCAACCTTTTGCAGCGCTCCATGAGCACTGTGCAAGTTACCCATGCCGTAATCGATTACCGCACAGGTTTTACTGATTACCTTGCTCATGAGTTATAAAACACCTTTCGTAGAAGGCATCTTGCCCGCCATGCGAGGATCAAACTCTAGCGCCATGCGCAACGCGCGGCCAAACGCTTTAAAAATCGTTTCTGCCTGATGGTGTGCGTTGAAACCTTTAAGGTTATCAATGTGCATACTCACGCCCGCGTGATTTACAAAGCCATGAAAAAATTCCCAGAAAAGCTGAGTATCAAAACGGCCGATATTGCCACGGGTAAAATCACACTTAAAATCTAAACTCGGACGACCAGAAAAATCGATCACAACACGAGATAAAGCTTCATCTAAAGGCACATACGAATGACCATAACGCACGATACCGCGCTTATCGCCAACGGCTTGAGCAAAAGCTTGGCCCAAAGTAATGCCAATATCTTCAACCGTATGGTGGTCGTCAATATGGGTATCACCATCGCAGTAAATATCTAGATCAATTAGGCCATGACGCGCAATTTGATCCATCATGTGCTCAAGAAAAGGCACACCCGTATCAAATTTAGCTTCACCAGTACCATCTAAATTGATGCTGACTTTAATTTTTGTTTCTGAGGTATTACGCTCTACAACTGCCTTGCGGCTGGCATCTGCCATGGAAGACTCCAAAAAGATCTCGCCAAACGGGGAAAAAATCATTATAAAGCAAAGCTCAGCGACTACCAATAAGCTACGAACATATAGAGGACCTTATGCCAGTACATTTAGAGCACATCAGTCAGCCAACCGAACAAGACTGGATCGACCTTGGCAAAATATATGCAGATGCCCCTCAAGAATGGTTAAGTGATAGCAATGACATTCAAGGTTCATTACAAGCCCTGCTGAATAATGACTATTGGCTGATCGCGGGCCGCTTCAATTCTCGCTTATTAGGTGCCATGCAAGCGCAGAAAAACGATCACAATATTACACTGAGCCATTTCTGTGTTCGGAATGTCACCATAAATCGTGGCGTCGCACATCAAATGCTACACCATATCAATAAATGGGCCGATGCTAATGGCCATACACTGATCGCCAAAGATGTCCCCACCGAACTTGCTAACTCCTTGATAAAACGTGGTTTTGCCAAGATTAATGATAGTTTTGTTCGCAATCCAGCGTAAGATTTATTGATTGTTCTTTCATTGGAACAATCAATTCTTAAGTAAATACTAACCCTCCAGCTAATTATTGAGCCATAATTAGCTTCAGTTGATTAGCCAAATGCTAAGATTAATTTTAAAAGAAAAGAGGAGTTTTGCATGAAACGTTTAGCGACAGTTTTTACATTAGTGTTAGCGTTTTTCGCCGGCAGTGCTAGTGCACTTGGCCCGACGGAAACCATTCAAAATGCAACCTCTGGCTTAATCAGCGAACTCTCTCAACTCAAAAGAGAAGAACGAAACCAAGATCAAATTCAACGTTTAGTCGAAAGCTACATCCTTCCTGCCATCGACCAAGAAAAAATTGCCAAACTAGCACTCGGCAAGCACTGGAGAAAAGCGAGCAAAAAGCAACAGCAAGCTTTTATCAAAGCTTTCCGAGACCTGCAAATTCGTACCTATACTGGTGCTTTTAAATCATTTGATGGCCAGCAATTCAAATTTGATGACGCGCGATTTAATAAAAAAGGGAACAGAGCAATCGTCAAAGGCGAAATGTTACAACCAAGCGGACAAGCTATTCCTATCGACTTCAAAATGTTTATTAACAAGCAGAAGCAATGGAAGATTTATGATGCGGTTATCGCGGGTTTAGGCATGGTCAAAACTTACCGTCAGCAATTAACAGCTCAATTACAAAAAAGTACCCTTGATGAAATTATTGATGGCATGAACGCAGACCAACAAACTGCACAGTTATAAAGCCTGCTTATCATTATTTTCAATCGCTTCAACAATAAAAGTTGAAGCGATTATCTCTCCCCCGCAACACCTCTGTAAAAAAGCAACTACACTTTAATCTATCCGTACACGACAGTGCGCCAAATTATCATACGTATTTTCATGACATCGAACCTTTGCCTGATTGCTAGTGCGCGATTTTGGTGCTTATAATGAAATGATACATATTGCTCGGAGCTACTAACTATCAACCTATCAACATGAACGTTAGAGATTTGTTATCCGTATGAAACTGCCACATACCAAAAGCATGATCGCCGAGCTTACAATATTTGCAATTTCAATCAGCACCTTCACCCTCGTATTAACGAGCATCTCATTTTTAACCATCGAACTGCACTTAAGCCAAGACAATCTCAGTAAAAAGTTATCGACAATGGGAGAGGTCATCGCCGAGCAATCAACAACGGTCATCGCCGAGCAATCAACAACGGTCATCGCCGCCACAAACAAAGCTTCACTCAATAGTAAATTGGCCTCATTAAAAGCCGACATTAACATCATAAAAGGCTGCATTTACGACGTAAATAATATTCTCATTACCAGCTATCCCCCTCCTAAAAGTCCAATATATATTAAACAGGTTATAACCGATGAAAATCTCATAGAAGCACAAACTAATTGCCCTCAAATGATGGCAACGTTAATGACCAATAAATCTGACCATGTTGAGCAATACTTTCCTATAAAACTCGATGATAAATTACTCGGTACGCTGTACATTGCCTCTTCTGATGAAGCGATCATCAATCACTTAACTCAAATTGTCATCTACTCGATCGTCGTTTTAATTCTATCAATTATTCTAGCGCTAATGCTTGCAATGCAATTACAAAAAACGATTATTCGTCCGGTTAATGCTTTTACAAACACGGTGCAAAATATCATCCAGAAAAACGACCTATCAATTCGAGCGGTTAAAGAAAAAAATGATGAATTTGGTAACTTAACGGATTCTTTCAACCAGTTACTAAATAAAGTAGAAACGAATTACAGCTTATTAAAAAATAGCGAAGAGCAATTTAGAAAATTAACAGCGCTATCACCGGTGGGGATTTTCCAAATAAATCCCGAAGGAAAAATAGCCTACGTCAATCAACGCTGGCGTGAAATAAATCAAATAAATGAAAGTGAGCCTAAACTCATTAGTTGGTTTTCGAACATTCATCCCGAAGATTCATTACCGATCAACAAACTTTGGGATAAATTAGTTAACGAACATGAAGACATTGCTTCTGAGATACGCTTAATAAACAAAAATGGCAGTATTTCTTGGGTCTATATCCAAGCAACATCGTTGCATTCAAAAGATGGCACGTTATTAGGCTACTTAGGTTCATTATCTGATATATCTGAGCTAAAAAAAGCACAGCTACAAATGGAAAACTTAGCTTTTTATGATCCATTAACAGGGCTTTCAAACCGAAGATTATTTAAAAACCGTCTTGATAAAGCCGTCAAAAGTGTTCAACGAGCCAATACCTCCATCGCATTATTATTTCTAGATTTAGACCAGTTTAAACGAGTTAACGATACGCTAGGACATGATGTTGGCGACTCACTATTAAAAGAAATTGCACGCCGACTTGCTCAGAACATACGAGAGAACGATACGGTTTCACGTATTGGCGGTGATGAATTCACCATACTATTAACCGATATAAACAATACTAACGATGTTCGAATCGTCGCTGAAAAAATATTGTTATCGCTTTCAAAACCTTACATGATTAACAATCAAGAAATTAATAGCAGCGTCAGTATTGGCATAACATTAACACCTGAAGATTCGATCGATTCAAATATATTAATGAAAAACGCCGACCTTGCCATGTACCGCGCAAAAGAACTCGGCAGAAATAACTATCAATTTTTTTCTGAAGATATGAATACCGACATTTTGCATAATCTAGAAGTCGAAAAAGAATTAACCATAGCCATCAAGCGCAATCAATTTACCTTAATGTATCAGCCCAAAATTTCACTCATCGACAATACCGTCACCGGAGTAGAAACCTTAGTGCGCTGGCAACATCCGAAAAAAGGAATGATCCCACCGGATCATTTTATTCAAATTGCCGAAGAAACGGGCCAAATTATTAGCATTGGCGCTTGGGTACTTGAACACAGCTGCCACGAGATGGGGGCATTAATTCGTGAAGGGTTAATGCCTAAAGATGCCAAGGTTGCCGTCAACCTTTCAGGCAGACAATTTTCTGACCCTAAACTACTGCAAACCGTATTGGATATTTTAGTTCAATCTAAAATAGACCCACTCAACCTTGAATTAGAAATCACGGAAAGCATCATTATGGATGATGTAGAAGCCGCCATTAAAATAATGGAAACAATCAAAAGTCGGGGCATACACTTAGCCATTGATGATTTCGGAACAGGCTACTCATCCCTTGCTTATCTAAAACGCTTCCCGATTGACGTACTCAAAGTTGATCGTTCTTTTGTGATGGATATTCCGGATGATAAAACCGACATGGCCATTACTGCCGCGGTCATTGCAATGGCTCACAAACTCAGTATGCGCGTTGTTGCTGAAGGCATAGAAACCCAAGAACAGCTGGACTTTTTACGTGAAAATAATTGCGACGATGGCCAAGGCTACTTGCTCAGCCGTCCACTCACGTTGCCGCAATTGCATCACTTTTTAGTTGACCATCATAAAAATGAAGAATCACTCAGTTAAGATAATTACACACTTCTATTTGGTGGTTGGATAAGCTCGCTTTATACTAACGACCTTTCCTTTCTATTAGATGTACCCATGTCGCCTGTTACCAAAGAAAAAACCCATAATAGCTCTATGTTCAGTGATGCTGTTCTCAACTGGTTCGACCAGCATGGGCGCAAGCACCTACCTTGGCAGCAAGACATAACGCCTTACAAAGTATGGATTTCTGAAGTCATGCTGCAGCAAACTCAAGTAGCGACGGTTATACCCTACTTTGAGCGCTTCATGACAGAATTCCCTACCGTGCACGACCTGGCCAATGCAGAACAAGACAAGGTATTACACTTATGGACGGGTCTAGGCTATTACGCACGGGCTCGAAATTTACACGCTTGCGCTAAAAAAGTAAGCACTGACTTCGCTGGGGAATTCCCGCGCTCTGTCGAAGGCTTAGAAGAACTTCCTGGAATCGGACGCTCAACAGCCGGAGCCATCGCCTCAATCAGCATGGGAATTAACGCCGCAATTTTAGATGGCAACGTCAAACGTGTTTTATGCCGTTATTACGCCGTAGAAGGCTGGCCAGGAACAACCGCCGTACAAAAAGAGCTGTGGGAGATTGCCGAGCGACTAACCCCAAACGAGCGCTGCAATCATTACACCCAAGCCATGATGGATATGGGCGCAACACTTTGCAGCCGCAGCAAGCCGCAATGTGGTATCTGCCCACTCGCACCCGATTGCAAAGCCCATAGCCAAGGCAACCCAAAAGACTATCCAAACTCAAAACCGAAAAAAGAAAAGCCGGAAAAACACATTCAGCTAGTCATGCTACGAGATCCAAAAGGCCACATATTATTAGAACAACGCCCGCAACAAGGCATATGGGGCGGTTTATGGAGCTTTCCTGAGCTAACAATCGAAGAAGATGCCTCAACGCGCGTACAAGCGTTATTTGGCGACCTCGTGGTACAACAAGAGAACTGGCCGAGCTTCCGCCATACCTTCAGTCATTATCACCTGCACATCAACCCCATATTGATTCAACTAAGCAAACGCCCTGATGCCATAGGGGAATCTGCTCAGCACTGGTACAATCCTCAGCAACCTTCAGAACTAGGCTTAGCAGCGCCGGTTAAAACCCTGCTAACTACTATTCGCACAGCGCACCCGAATTGAAAACATCTTTATAGGTATTAATAACATGTCTCGCACCGTAATTTGCCGCAAATACAACAAAGAGTTGCCTGCTTTAACATCCGCCCCTTTCCCAGGGCCTGCCGGAGAAGACATTCTAAACAATGTATCACAACAAGCATGGGCTGAATGGACCGAGCACCAAACCCGTTTAATCAACGAAAAACACCTAAACATGATGGACTTACAGGCTCGAAAATACCTAACGGAGCAGCGTAGCAAGTTCTTAAGTGGTGAAGATTTCGACAAAGCCGATGGCTATGTTCCTGAAAACAAACAATAAAGTATAACTTTTTTGTTAAAAGTGCTTGACCCTACGCTCGATTAACGGTTTAATGCGCGCACTCAACGAACACTTACTAACAAGTAAGCAAAAAGTTCACGAGTCGCCCGGATAGCTCAGTCGGTAGAGCAGAGGATTGAAAATCCTCGTGTCGGCAGTTCGATTCTGTCTCCGGGCACCACTTATTCCAAGAAGCCTGTACTGAAAAGTACGGGCTTTTTTGTGCCTACTCGAAAAGGATTTCGTGATGCTTACTCTGTTCAAATACACGCTATTATTCAGCTGCACACTGTTCTTAGCAGCCTGCTGGCCTGAAAAAGAGAATAACAAAAAACCAGCAGATACAAGTTTGTTACCAGCTATCAATACCCGTCTTTCAACAGAATCTCCTGTCGGCATCTGGATGTTGGAAATTGCAGCCGATCGCTTTGAGTCTTTTTACAATGAGGATTTTAAAGAAAATTCGACCGACCACTCTTCTAATTACCATAGCTATAAATTCCTGAGTATCGAAAGCGACCCTGAGAAAGAAAATTATTTTTTAATTAACAATTGTTCTAATTTCTCTAGCGCTACTCCACAAATATTTACACACTGGCAGCTCGCCAACTCAATACTTTCTTCTCCTAAAGCTGATGCTGAAGAAGATGACAATGGTTTATTTACTATATCCAGCAGCACTCAAGGTGAGTTAAAGTTAGTGAATAATCTTCAACTATCCGGCACTCAAAAGTCTTCTTTCGAAGCAACTTTCGGCGATCTTTTCATCCTACCTGAGCTTGCATACTTGGAAGCCATAGCAGCTATACTCTTCCCTAAAATTTACAAAGAAGATCTCTCTATTAAAGGTGTTAAAATCAGTGATGAAACAAATTTCTCTCAGGCGAGCGAATTAGATATACAGTTAAACATATCAACTAATAGCCGTGATTCGAGCATCGATGCGTCTGAGATAAAATGCATAAGTTCAACAACAAAGACAAAAACAACAACGATTAATAATCCTGATATAGCTAAAGCGGATATATCTGAAGCCGTGGAATCATCAAATGAATTCCACGTCCATTTTATCAACGATACTTTTGTGAACATCGAAAACTTAACTCAAGAAAATACGATATCGAATACTATTATTTTACCGCTAGATGAAGCAGAAAACAGAGGCTTTATTAAATACTCAAACAACTGCTTAGAAGGCGAAAATTGCGAATCTTTAAGTGCTTTCAAGCAATCCCGTTGGTTAAATACTAAAGGGCATTTATCGACCACCGTAGAATATACAACCGATACACAGATCAATGCTCAAGCAACGCTATCCATCCATGTGAAATAGCGTCGCTATCACCGTACAAACTGTTCAGGGAAACCTTTTGTTTGCATCATCGCCATACAGTCCATCATTAATGCGATAGCGACGTGTACGCCCACGCCGCCCCAAATAGATTTGGAACGCAGTGCAAGAATGCCCAAGAAAAATCCAAAAGAAATAGCACCAAAAGATTCCAACCACAATTTAGGGAAGTGCAGCATAAGATACGGCAAACACATAACCGCAATCGATAAACTGCCAAAAGGAATGCGCAAGCCATTCACTAAAAAACCACGAAAGAAAAATTCAACAGCAATGAATTGTGCAATATAAATGCATTCCCAAATTAATAAATCTAACCAGCTTTTGTGTGCCAAATTATAAAAGGGATAATGATTAGCAAAATCTTCACGAAAGCTAACAAGAAATGCAAAAAACATAATAGGTGATGCTAATAAAACATACCCTAGCCAATGCTGTTTTACGCTTCCTAACTGCCAACCATAGTTTTTTAATGGCTGCTTTAATACCCATTTAATCGTAAGCATGGGAATAATAAGAAAACCTAATAAGTTCCAAAATCCCCACCAAACATAACCTAACAACTCTCGATAAGCATGATAACGAAAAGCCCGTGACCATTGCTGGTCATTCATACCAAACCAAGTTTCAGCCATGCGAATGGTATCAACTAATACACTGGAATATTTTAGATAATGCACCATTAATAGGCAAAGACAGGCAACGATAATAACAAGCCATACTCGCTGGCGTTCGTGATCGTCATTCAATAATAAGCGTTCACTTTTGGCTTCTTTATCTATCGCAGCTAATGCCGTCACTATTTGCTTTGGATTTAAAGCTTGCCAGATACTGGATTTTTTCAGCGGCATCCTTGCTGTTGGTTCCATTATTAGCCACCCGTCACTGGCGGCATAAAAGCAATTTCATCACCGGCCTTAATAACGGCCTCGTCACTACAAAAAGCTTGATTTAAAGCGATCCGGATACTGCTATCTTGCAGCGCAGTCATGCCTTGCGCAATTAATAACTGCTGTAACTCGGCGAGTGTTTTACCCGAAAGGTCATCATCCAATTGTAAATCAGCTTGCCCGATTTGATCTTTTAAGCGTGCGAAAAATAATACTGTAATCATATTATTGATTAACCTCATCGGAGCCTTCAGACAAATCAGCTTGCCAATCACCACTCTTTCCGCCCGTTTTTTTCAACAGTTTAATATCACCAATCGTCATGCCCTTATCCACCGCTTTGCACATATCATAAATGGTCAGTGCAGCAATAGAGGCTGCGGTTAGCGCTTCCATTTCTATTCCGGTACGGTCAGCCACTTTACAGCGCACTTCAATACGTAATTCTGTAGCACTGATTGCTTGCATATCAACTTTTGCACCGGCAATCATTAATGGGTGACACATCGGTATTAATTCCCATGTTTTTTTGGCGGCTTGAATTCCAGCAATACGCGCAGTTGCTAATACATCACCTTTTTTATGCTTACCTTCGGTAATCATGGTTAAAGTATTAGGCAGCATTGTGACGATTGCTTGAGCGACGGCTTCGCGCTTGGTGATATTTTTTTCACTAACATCAACCATTCGTGCTTGGCCTTTTTCATCTAAATGAGTCAGATCCATTTTTATTCCTGCTAGATTTTAATTTTTTACCGATTTACAGCTAACGTATTTAACAGCCTGCCAAGAGTATTTCAATGGTTGCAAGCTCTTCTGGATCGTTCGCATTATTAAAGCTAACGTCACCGTTTTTTGCTTGATGAATATTCACGTTTTCCATAGAACGTAATAAACGCTGTAAAGCATTTTTGTTTTCTGCCAAGCATTGTTCAAATATCGGCAAGATACTGCGATGATACAATCCATGAAGTGGCTGTAATCCCTGATGAGAAAATATAATGGCAGCCACCTCTTCGGTGATGCCATCATCATTCAAGCAACGCACTAACTGCGACATCACGTCAGTTGTCATTAAAGGCGTATCACAAGGCATTACCAGCAACCACTCGTGTTTGGCATGCTTTAAACCGGCAACTAACCCCGCCATTGGGCCTTGCAAACCACTGTCTGAATGATCATCGCTGATGCATTCAAACTGGTAGTGTTGATACAGTTCTTGATTACGATTGCAGCTAATAGTTAAATCATCCACCAGCGGTTGTAGACATTCAATCGCATATTCAACAAGGGGCTTGTTCGCTAAAGATATTAAACCCTTATCTCGACCTGCCATGCGACGGCCTTCTCCACCGGCTAAAACCAAACCGCTTAATTTAACATCAACAGAAGATTTCAACATAGAATTAACCATGACCATGCGCAGTGGTTAATGTATAAAACTCAACATCATCACCTAGACTGATTATTTTTCCTGCAGGAACACAGGCAAAACCATCAGCCCAACTAGAAGAAGATAAAACCCCTGAACTTTGATTATCAAAAATATCAATATCACCTTGATTAAATCGCGCTCTCAAAAATTCCGTACGTACTATTGATTTTTTAGTCGTGAAATTTGCTGTGCCTTTTAAAACCAATAATGGCTGTACTTCCGCTCCCTGCACCGACCATAAAAAGTCTCGTGCCAGCTGATAGAAAGTAACAACAACGGCAGCCGGATTACCAGGCAAACCAATAACCGGAGTTTTATTAAACTGTCCTAGTGCAAAGGGTTTTCCAGGCTTAATCGCCAAGCGCCACATTTCTAACTCACCACCACTGATGATCGCCGCTTTAATATGATCTTCTTCGCCGACGGAAACACCCCCGCTGGTAATAATGACATCTGCTTGCTGACTAGCAAGTGTCAATACCGCTTGTGTATCCGCTAATGTATCCGCAGCATAAAATGGGCCGACAACATCAAAACCCATGCGGCTTAACAAACCGATTAACGTAAAGCTGTTGGTATTATAAATTTTACCAGGACTTAATGGCTGGCCTGGCTCGACCAATTCATCACCCGATGAGATCACGGCCACTTTTAACTTTTTTTGTACTTCTATTTGGTTAAAGCCCATAGAAGCCAATACGCCCAAATCTTCTGCACGTAAAATTCGCCCTGGTTCGAATAACGTTTGGCCAATCGCAATGTCTTGCCCAGCAGGACGAATATTTTGCTGTAGCGGTGCAGTAGCTAACGCCGCAGGAAAGATAATTTTGCCATCATTGGATATTTCACACTGCTCTTGCATAACAACAAGGTCAGCATTCGCCGGAACCGCCGCTCCGGTAAAAATACGCGCACAAGTATTATCTTGCAAAGGTTCTGGAGCATCACCCGCGGTAATACGCTGTGATACATCGAAAGCAATACAGCCATGTTCTTCAATATGCTTCTGGCAATCGGCTAAGCGTAAGGCGTAGCCATCCATGGCACTATTATCAAAACTAGGAACATTGATGCTAGAAGTTATTGTCTCGGCCAATACTCGATTAAGAGCAGAGTGCAGGGCAACCGTTTCAGTAGTGGTTAAATTGCCATAATCTTCTGCACGTTGAGCTAAAACAGATTGCGCATCGTTTAAAGGCAATAATCCTTTGGCTAGTGCAGGGGAATCACAAGAAGACATCGTTTGCTCTCTCTAAGTTGAAACTTTATTATTTTTTTGAGTCGGCGCGATAATAACTGCGCATCAAACGACTTAAAGCCTGACGCCATGGTTTAGGTTTGATCCCAAACGTATGTTTAATTAATCGACTTTCTAAAATGGTCTCTCTAGGCTCGCAATCGGCATCGTCCAACTCTTCTAAACGGACATCAGCCAAATCTTCATACTGACGAGCCTCCGCTAATAAAGCCTCAGCAAAGCCATATTCCGTTGTACTTTCAACACTGCAATAATGATAAGTTCCCCAAAGAGATTCATCACAGCCTATTTGCTGCAAAACAGCATGCAATACTTGCGCAATGTCATCCGCAGGCGTCGGCGCGATTCGCGTTAGATTATCCAATGCTAAGCTCTGCTGATTGCGCGCTTGTGCTAATAGCTGAACCGCGAAATCACCGGACAATAAGCTAAAGGGCTGATTCACCCGCAAAATCAAATGACGCAATTGCTGGCGAGCCTGATTCTCTAGCGCAATTAACCTCTCATCCCCTGTCATGTCATCGTCTTCAAGAGATCCAACCTCGTTGTATCTAAAGACTCGCGCAGATGACAATAAAACCATAGGGATGTCTTGAGCAATCAGTAACTCAATCCACTCGGCAATATGGCCGACATTTTCATCCTCTTCACCGGATACCGCAATGATCGCTAACGGTGTCGATGACATACCCATGGGTAAGGATAATTGCTCGCGGCTATCTAATCGACGACTCGTGTAAGGAAGTGCTAACTTACTCGCTAGGTTAGCCAAGCACTGTCCAACAGGAAACTCGGCACCAATAATAAACCAATGTCGGTTAGTACCATTAAAACCCATGCCACCTCTCCCTAATGTGTAAATCGTTTGAATAATATCGATTATAACGTACCCGACATATGATTAATGCTTTATCTGTTATTGCATGCGTTTCCAGTGAAAACAACTATACTTCAATCATCTTTTGCAATATTTATGATGTAGCTTATCTATGCTTAAACAGCTCGGCCTTCTAATCATTCTACTAGGAAGCACGTTAACGGCCCAAGCTGACTCACCTTCCTTGACCGAAAAGAGCCAGAGCTATTTTGACCAAATAGAGCATTTCAGCTACCCAGAAAAATTATCTCTCGCTCAAGTTAAAAGTATTGAGGCCTCACACTGGCAAATAACATCCACCGAGAATATTAACCTCGGATTCTCTCAAGATCATCATTGGTTTCGATTACGCCTAACTCACCTGACAGATTCTGAAACGCTTTGGTTTCTGCGCAGTAAATACCCGTTACTTGATGTATTCGACTTATATTTATTTTCTGACGCTGTATTAATGCAAGAATTTCATACGGGTGATACTTTGCCTTTTGATTCTAGGCCGATCAACCACCCTTCTTTTATATTTCCACTGACCATAAAAAACAACCAGCATTATGTTATATACATACACGTTCAAACGACGGGGTCACTGCAACTACCACTCTCACTTCAAGCAGAAAGCACCTTTTGGCAATCACTGTGGTTAGAGAATACGACCCGAGCTATTTTCTACGCCATTTTGTTCAGCATGATTTTCTACAATTTCTTTATTTTTCTTATCATACGTTCACAAACGTATTTATATTATGTGCTCTACCTATCTTCTTTCACCTTGCTTATGGCAAGCATTCACGGCTGGACCTATCAATTAATTTGGCCAAATAGCCCGAGAATCAACGAAGTTTCATTAATATTTTTCATGGGCATGCTTGTCTCTACCGCAGCCTTATTCACCTCTAGCTTTCTGCGCCTGAAAGAACTCAGGCCTAATACGAATAAAATAGTGATGATGCTTGCTAGCCTCGGCATCATCACTTCAGTCATGTCTTTTTTCGTTCATTATGACATTATGATTAGAGCCGCCAATGTACTAACAATCACGGTTGCCTCTCTCGCCATTTTTTTAACGCTGCATGCACTCATTTACAACCCTAGGCGTGAAGTAATTATATTTATGATTGCGTGGGTAAGTGCTTTGGTAGGCTTCATCTTATTTACCAGTCAAAAATTTAGCCTGCTGCCTATTAATACCCTCACTGAATATGGGGTTGAAACCGGTGGTGTACTCGTTGCACTACTATTGTCACTAGGGCTGGCCGATCGAATTAATAGCGAACGCAAAAGAAGATTGGAAACTCAAGAACACATGCTTGAGATTCAACGTCGAGCCAATAAAAACCTCGATAAAAAAGTAAAAGAACGTACCGCAGAGCTCGAAGTTATCAATAACCAATTACAAACAGCATCCATCACCGATTCACTAACTCAAATTAAAAATCGTCACTATTTTGATTATAAATTCCCTACCGAATATCGCCGCGCTCATCGTGATCAAACAGACATATCATTGCTTATGCTCGATATCGATCACTTCAAACAATTTAATGATAACTATGGCCATCAAGCTGGCGATGAAGTACTAAGAAAAGTGGCAGCAACCATACACAATGTCGTAAGCCGCCCAGGAGATACCGTCTTTCGCTATGGCGGAGAAGAATTTATTGTCCTACTGCCTTCAACATCAAAAAACGGCGCTTACCAAATAGCTGAAAATATAAGACATCATGTAGCCAATATGTCCTTTCAATGGCAAGGAGCAACCTTATCCATCACAATCAGCATTGGTATTGCTTCGTGCACGCCTGACGAGACAACCAACAAAGCTGAGTTAATAAAAAAAGCCGACCATTTTTTATACATAGCCAAAGACCAAGGAAGAAACCAAGTCGCTTATTAAAGATGACAGCCTGAAATGTAAAATCCCCCTCTATACACAATTTAATCAGTAACTATTTTAATATTTCCATCTATACTTTAGAGATCTTGTGCTACTTACGACCTTCAATCCTATGATTAAAAAGCTTGGCATTCTAATCATTCTATTAGGAGCAGCTTTCGCGATACACGCTGACTTACTTTTAGAGCATCCGCTAAGCGAAGGTTATATTGATCAGATAGAATATGTAAATCATGCAGAAAAGCTATCCATTGACGATATAAACAATATTGATCCGACATTCTGGAAAGTAGCCCCGTCTCACAATATCAATCTAGGCTTTACGGCAGACCATTATTGGTTTCGAATATCCTTAAAAGAAACAATACCCTTAGATAAAACATGGATTTTTCGCAGCAAAAACCCTCTATTAGATACCCTAGACCTCTATTTATTCTCAGGCTCGACGTTAATACAAGAATTCCATAGTGGTGATTCTTTAGTCTTTTCTAAACGACCCATTATTGAACCTTCTTTCTCCTTTCCGTTATTCATAAAAAGGGATCCTCCACATGTAATTTACCTGCATGCCCACAGCTCGAGTTCATTACAGCTTTCATTATCACTGCAAAACGAAAGCGCTTTCTGGCAAATACTTGGGGCTGAAAACGCAAGAAAAGCGGCATTCTATGCCGTACTGATTAGCATGATTATTTACAATGCCGTCATATTTTTTATGGTTCGCGTACGTAATTATTTATATTACGTACTGTATTTAAGTGCTTTTTCTTTATTTATGGCAAGTACCCATGGCTTAGCGTATCGCTATTTTTGGCCTAACAATCCAGAAATCAACCAAATTGCCGCAGCGGTATTAACCGGCGCGATCATCAGTACGGCAGGATTATTTATCTCAAATTTTCTTCGTATTAAAGAAATAAGACCCAATCTTCACCGCTTTCTTATCTTAATTATTGCTCTTGGCTTTATCAGTTCGATTGCTTCATTCTTTGTCCCTTACACGATCATGATTCAAATTGTTGCGTCTTTAGGCTTAATAACGGCACTGATTGCCGTATTCTGGACGCTGCAAGAATGGTATCAACGACGTAGCCGAGAAGTGATAATTTTTATCATTGCGTGGTCATCGGTATTAATTGGCTACATACTGTATATCGGTCAAAAATTTGGGGCCCTGCCCGTTAATACATTCACCGAGCATGCCGTTGAAATTGGCGCGGTATTAGAAGCATTATTATTAGCATTAGGGCTAGCCGATAGAATAAATAGTGAGCGTAAGGTCAGAATACAAGCACAAGAGCGCATGCTTGAAATTCAACACAAAGCAAATGAAGAGTTAGAAAATAAAGTACATGAGCGTACTAAAGAGCTCGAAAGAATTAATAGCAAACTGCACGCAGCATCCATAACCGACTCTTTAACTCAAATTAGAAATCGTCATTATTTTGATTATAAGTTTTCAGCAGAATATCGCCGCGCCTACCGTAGCCAATCCCCCATATCGTTAATCATTCTCGACATTGATCACTTTAAAAAATTTAATGATCAATATGGTCACCAAGCAGGCGACGAAGTTTTAAGAATTGTGGCTTCTGCAATCAAAAATACACTACAACGCCCCAGCGATACCCCCTTTCGATACGGTGGAGAGGAGTTTACGGTATTGCTGCCCAATACAATTAAAGAAGGTGCTTTGATTGTTGCAGAACGGATGAGAGAGAAAATTGAAAAAACACAAATAGAATGGGAAGGGAATAAATTATACGTAACCGTCAGTATTGGTATTGCCTCATGTTTACCGTCTCAGATAGAGAATCAATCTAGCTTGTTAAAAGAAGCTGATGACTATTTATACATCGCTAAAGAAAATGGCCGCAACCAAGTAATTTTCCAAGATAATAATCCCAAGACCTAAAAAATGGGTGGCTAATAATGAATCAGCCACCCAAGACACATACTCAATTATAGTAAACTCAGTAACGCCTTACAGCCATACGCTAATACCGCAAGACTTAGCACTCCTAGAAAATAAAGTGCCAGCGCATTAAGCCCCTGGCTTTTAAACATGGCTTGTTTCAATTTCATTAGTAACCATCCTTCATCGAAGTTTTACCGCTAAAAGTGCGATAAGCATAAATGTTATAAGCAATGACAACTGGAATAAAAATCAGGATTCCAACCAATGTAAAATACACCGTTTTGTCTGGTGCAATCGCTTCCCAAATCGTAAGTCGACCAGGAATTATATAAGGAAATACACCTGCAACCAAACCACCGAAAGCGGTTAAAAACAATCCCATAACATAGGCCAAAGGCTTAAGCCCTGGCTCGCGTGATTGACGTAAGATAGACCATAAACGGTAAGCGAAAAATGCACTCAATAAAGGCAAAGGCAGCAATATTAAACTGTCAGGAAAAACTAACCAACGCTCAGCCACAGCAGGTTGATCTACTAACATCCAAATACTTACAACCGCAAAAAATGCGAGCATCACAAACAACAACTTCAACGCCAGTTTTTTAGCAATAACCTGCAGATTACCTTCCGCTTTATGTATTAACCAGCAAGCACCTAACAAACCATAACCACTTAATAGAGCAAAGCCTGTCGTAATAGAAAATGGTGTAAACCAATCAACAGGATCAGCCATGGTTTTTGTACTCGACATATCACCCACTAAGGCTCCTAGAATCAGTCCCTGACAAAACGTTGCCAGCGTAGAGCCAAAAGCAAAACTCAAATCCCAAAAAGACTGGCTACGATCCGCCTTAAAACGAAATTCGAAGGCTACGCCTCGGAAAATCAAGGCGACTAGCATCAAAATAATAGGCACGTATAAGTTAGACAATACAAACGAATACACTGCGGGAAAAGCCACAAACAAGACAACACCACCGAAGACTAACCAAGTTTGATTACTGTCCCAGATGTGCGACAAACTCTTCATCGCAATGGCCTTATTATCACTACTTTTCAATAACGGCGATAAAATACCCACCCCTAATGAAAAGCCATCCAGCAGCACATAAATCATGACGCCAATACCAATTAGCAGTAAGTAGACTAATGCGATATCCATTACTTATCTCCTTTATCTTTTTGATTTAAATACTCGGATAGCTCTTGGCCATAACCGACGTCTACTTGCGCAGGATTTAAAGTCGCAGGAAGATCATCATTATCGATCAAGTATGGATTAATTAATGATGCTTGAACCTCATCTAAACTAGGTGGTCCTTTTAAAATAAGTTTGCGAATAAAATACAAGTAAGTAAAAAATAAGAAGCCATAAACCACCACAAACAAGCCTAATGAGAGTGCTACCGTCTCTGCGGGTAAATCAGATACAACGTCTGCAGTGCGTACCAACCCTTGCACTAACCATGGTTGGCGTCCTACCTCAACAACATACCAGCCCGCCAATGTTGCAATCACACCCGATGGGATCATAACTACCGATAGATACAGCAAAGGTCTGAAATCAAATAAGCGATTTTTATAACGAGCAACCGCTCCTACAAGACCCAATACCAGCATTAAACCGCCAAGCGCCAACATAATACGGAAGGCAAAGAATACAACGGATACTTGTGGACGATCCTTTTCTTCAACTTGATCTAATCCCGGGATCTCACCTTCTAGTTCATGAGTAATTAACAAACTTGCGGCTTTTGGAATGGACAATTCAAAGTGATTTTTCTCACCTTCTTGATCTGGAATTGCGAATAAGCGAAGCGCCGCTCCCTTTTCTGTTTTCCAAATACCTTCCATCGCAGCCAACTTAACCGGCTGATTATGAGCAACATCTAAACCGTGAAAGTCGCCCACTAATATTTGCACAGGTGCCAGAATTAAAATCGCAAACATGGACGCCGAAAAGCCCACCTTAGCAAAATCATTATGTCGCCCCTTCAATAAATAATACGCATTAACCCCAGCAAATAATAACGACGCCGTTAAAAAGGTTGCTAATAGCATGTGCGCTAAACGATAAGGAAAAGATGGGTTAAAAATAACCTCTAACCAGCTGGTGACTTGAAATTGTCCATTCACAATTTCATAACCCGCAGGTGTGTGCATCCAAGAGTTAGCCGCCAAAATCCAGAACGATGAACTCACCGTACCCAGCGCAACAATGCACGTCGCCATAAAGTGAATCTTGGGTGAAACCCGATTCCAACCAAACAACATAATGCCAAGAAAACCCGCTTCTAAGAAAAACGCCGTCAATACCTCATAAGCCAGCAATGGCGAGAGTACAGGGCCGACAATCTCAGAAAACTTACTAAAATTAGTACCAAACTCATACGACAGCACAACGCCAGAAACCACCCCCATACCAAACGTAATGGCAAAAGGCTTCATCCAAAATTTTACTTGCTGCAAATAAACCAACTTCTGCGTTTTCAGCCACATGCCTTCCATAAACGCTAAATACAGCGACAAACCAATGGTTATTGTCGGAAACATAATGTGATAGCTCACGGTAAACGCAAACTGAATACGCGATAACATTGCGGTATCGGGGAGAGTAGCGAACAGTTCGAACATAGATTCGGCCTTGTTTAGTTATCCATTTATTGCAGGGCATAGCGGCTTTCATGCCAACTCATTAAAGACTAGGTACTTTAGCGCTAAATGCCAGCATCACAGGGTTTAGACGATGCATGAAAACGATAAATAGTGAAAAATAGCAAAAATAATCCACTAGGGTGTAAACTACATAGACAGCAAACCCGAAATCCGTAAAGAGTCTTTACAGCCATGCTTATTTCATTTTTCTCTGCTAGCCTGTGGATAACCATACTCTCAGCCTCTACAACAGCAGGATGGCTCTGGTTAAAACGCAAAGAAGAACCCGCACTGATTGCCTTAGCCGCTTTTTGTCTATCCATGGCCATTTGGTGTTTTGGTCACATAGCCGCATTAGAAGGCTGCCCTGAAATCGCACGCACCTTGATGCTGACCAACCCTCTATTACCCACAACCTTTTTGCACTTTGTACTCTTGTGGCTGCGAGGCAGTATTCCAATCTCTGAAAAAAATTATTGCTTTGTTCCAATTATTTATCTGTTTGCCATTATTATCATTGTACTAAGTATTTGGGGAGACAGCGGTCACATTGAACCTTGGAATGTTTTTCCCAGTTTCTTCCACATAGACTCTATCGGCTGGCTCAACCTACTTTATTCCGTCGGCGTAGGCATCGCTGCACACATATTATTACTCTACGGATACCGTAATACTCAAGGCAATAAAAAACGCTCTATCCTTGCCATGTTTGCTGTTGGCGGCTGGGGATTTTCTTTAGCGACCAGCTTTATATTGCCATCATTAGAGATCGACTTCTTTCCCTATCCGATGCTGGCATTACCAAGCTATGTCGTACTCGTGGTCTATGCGGTCGTACGCTACCACCTAGTAGAAGTGAACCGCCTAGTGAGCCGAGCCGTTCATTGGCTCGCCGTGCTGATCATCTCAATGCTGCTAATGAGTTTATTTCTGGCCTTCATCGCCCCCGTCGCGATGACAGAACTCGCAACGGTACCAACGCTGCAGCTGTTCATTTACTCCAGCATTTTATTATTGCTCGCTTGGCTACTGTATGGCCCCGCCAAACAATTTGCCGATCGCTTAATATACCCTGGCGGCTACGTCGATGAAGTCTTGCTTAACCAATGGTTACTGCAATTAAACCAAGCAACCTCTTGGCAGACTTTAGCGCAAACCATTGAAAATATTTGGCAACAGAATGCCCCCAAAACAAACATTACGGGGAACGAGAGGGATTCTGAAACCGTCGGGGTGAAAATTATTGCCGCTAGTGGTGATAGCCACATTCACCCAGAAGAGGATGAAAAGAAAGCTTTATTTATTTGCCATAAAACCGATGATTGGCATTGCCAACTATCCGGCTGGGATGATATTCCTCCGGCACAACAACACATGGCAGAGTTACTCGTAGCACTGATCACCAATGCCTGCACGTCACTCGATCGCTCCATTCAAGTGGCTAAAATTGAAGCCCACGCAGAAAGTGAACGCATCAAACAACAGCACTTAATCGAACTAGGAAGCCTCACTGCGGCCATTGCTCACGAACTTAGAAATCCATTGAACATCATTAACATGGCCTCGGCACAGACAGAGGATAACATTAAACATCACATTCAAAATCAAGTAGCACGAGCAGAGTTAATGATTCGTGATACGTTATCTTATGCGGGTAATATTGAATTAAAACTTAGCCAGCAAGATTTAGTCATCATTGCTCAACAAGTGATTCAACAAATTAACAGTTTATTCTCGGTCGCCATTCACCTAAAGAGCGAACAGCAAATAATCGGGGCTTTTGATCGCGAACGCATCCAACAAATACTGATCAACTTATTAGAAAATGCAGCGGCTTTTACGGCCTCTATTGCTGATGGAAAAATTGAATTACAGCTGAGCAAAACCGATCACAACATCATTATCCAAGTAAACAATAATGGGCCTGAAGTACCATCCGACATGCTCCCCCACTTATTCGAACCGTTTATTACACAGCGCAGCGGTGGCAGTGGCTTAGGGCTCTCCATTGTGCGTCGTCTTGTTGATGCGCATCACGGCAACATACGCCACAGCAACCAGCTAGGCTGGCCAGTATCTTTTGTAATTAGTCTACCGATTGATCATCAACCAATACATAATGAGATTTAATATGAGTACAAAAATTCTATTGATTGATGACGAAGTAGCCTTCTGTGAATTATGTGCACTCTTACTTGAACAAGCCGGTCATACGGTTGAATGTGCTCACGACGCCAATAGTGGTCTAGCATTATTTGACGCAGCCAAAAAAAATAATGAAAGTTTTGACTTAGTCATTCACGACCTAGCTTTACCTCCAAGCTTTAGACCAGAAGACAGCCTCGAAAAACTAAGCCACTATCACAACGTACCCGTACTGGTACTTACTGCTCACAGTGACCGCACTCTTGCATTAAAAGCAATCGAACTAGGCGCTTGGGATTTTATAACAAAACCGATTGATCCTGATTTACTGCAAGTCATCATTCAACGTGCGCTCGAAAAAAACAGCTTATTGCAACAAATTAAAACGCTAGAAACCACGTTAGAAACGACTCTCGACCAACAAGAAACATCTAACTTTGGGCTTATTGGAAAAAGCAGTGCAATTCAATTAACACGAGAACTCATACAACGTATTTCACATACTCAAGTACCTGTATTAGTGCAAGGTCCTAGCGGTACAGGCAAAGAAATAATTGCCAATGCCATTCACAATAATAGCAGCCGAAAACAGCATAAACTGGTCTCCGTTCACTGCGGAGCAATTCCTGCTGAATTATTAGAAAGTGAATTATTTGGCTATAAAAAAGGGGCTTTCACGGGGGCTGATAGTGATCGCCAAGGCTTATTAGCCAGCGCAGATAAAGGCACATTATTTTTAGACGAAATAGGCGAAATGCCCATCGCCATGCAGATAAAATTATTACGAGTACTGCAAGATGGCCGCTACTACCCGGTAGGAAGCCGCACCATAGAAACGCTGAATATTCGCTTAATTTGTGCAACCAATAGAGATCTATCACAAGAAATTAAAAATGGAAATTTTAGAGAAGACCTTTATTATCGCATTAAAGGGCTAACCATCATCACCACCAGTCTTGAAAACCGCAAAGAAGATATTCCCGTCCTCGTCGATCACTTTTTAATGCGTTATAACCACGAACACAAAACAGACATCAGCCTCAACCAAGAAACCTGTACTTGGTTCAGAAATAACTCATGGCCTGGTAATGTAAGAGAGCTCAAAAATACCTTAGAAAGCTCACTGGCCATTTGCCTTGATAATAATTTGACCCTACAAGAAATTGGTTTGATTCGCGGTGAAAATGAAAATCAATCACCACAAAGCATAAGCTCCCATAAAACGTTAGAACAACATGTGAGCGCATTAGAAATCGCGCTAATTACTAAAGCAATGACCGATAATCAAGGCAACAAAACTCATACTGCTCAAGCGCTAGGAATAACACGCCAAGGGCTAATCAATAAAATCAAACGCTATGGTTTATTATGATTAAACGAAAAAACATTCCATTTTCAAAACGAATAAAAATTGCAGCTAGCCTATGCTTGCTGATTATTGTGATTGAAGCCATTAACCAAGTAACCGCTGGCTTCTTTAGATCTTTTGGAATTTATCCAAGAAACTTACATGGCCTAACCGGTATTATCTTTGCTCCTTTTTTGCATGGTGGAATTATCCATTTAATCAGTAACTTAGTACCCTTATTTGTATTGTCACTTTTGCTACTAAGCCATGGCCTTACACGTTTTATTTTAGTTTTTACCACGACGGCCATCGCAGGAGGATTGCTGGTTTGGGTATTTGGCAGAAGCGCCAATCACATTGGCATGAGCGGGGTTATTTACGGCCTCTTTGGTTATTTAATAATAGCAGGCTTCATCAGCCGTGAATTTAAACTGTTTATGGTCAGTTGCTTAGTCGCCGTGATGTACGGAGGCTTAATCTATGGCGTACTTCCGACCATGGCTGCCGTTTCCTTTGAGTCACATTTATTCGGTTTTATCGTCGGAATCATGATGGCCTTTGTATTAGGCAAAGACCCTAGCTATAAATTAAAAAATAAGCGCAAAAGGCAATCGTATGTGGCTAAATAAAAAACAAACATCGGATACTGCGATAAAAGACTATCGCTCAACTTTATTAAAATCTTGCCCAAGTCATATTGTTATCGATAATTTATTTAACGAAGAAAAACTCAATGATGTTATCCAAGTTTTGCAGCAACCTAATAACTGGAAGACCCAAAAACATACCTACTCAAAACTGTATGTCGACGATATACACTGGAACAATACCGATCACGAACAACGGTTTGTGCAGCGAGACTCTTGGCAACGAGACTCGTCAAGCGCCAGTACAAAGGGCATAGCCCATGATTTTTTATCGTTTTTACGCGGTGATGAATACCTGGCGCTATTATCTCGTATTTTTAATACCGTCATTACCGATATCAATGTCGAAAATCCTGAAATCAATACCAACTACTTTCGCCTAAGCCGCAATGATTTTATAGAACAGCATGCCGACGACTCCCCGGGTAGAGAAATTTGCATGCTATTGTATCTAAATAAACATTGGCAAGAAGACGCCGGAGGTGAATTAGTATTTGCAGGAGAAAAAGAGAGTGAGAAAAAGATACGTATTTCACCACAGTATAATCGTTGTGTATTATTTGACCCGTCCTCTGAAGGATCAGAGCACTGGGTAAAAAAACTCAATGCAAAGTATAAAGACCAATATCGCTACAACATAACAAGCTGGTATTGGTCTGAATGATATTCAAATCATTTGAATTTTATAACTTCAGACCTTTAATTAAGAAGGACTCTTTGATTGATTTCTCTTTCAGATGAAGAAAGCTCTTTCGCTCTTCATCTTCCATAAAACCTTTAAAATCACACTCACTTTCAAACTTAATGATGTGTATTTCATAAGGTTTTTCTATAGAAACCTCAATAAAATCATTTCCATTCGGCCTAACGCGAATAACCAATTCACCATTATATTTAGGAATAATCGGAATCGCATGAGACTCAAATTCGTTGAATATGTCTTCTTGATTATCATTGATATAAATTAACTGAGTTATGTAAATCATTAAATATCCATAGATTATTTATACAGAACACCGTTATGTTTAAGCCAACCGTCTTTGTGTCGACCTGCGGGATCATGATGCGTCCAATGAACAATCCCCCCCTTGGCATTCCATTCATACTCTCCATAAAATTCGATAGAATCACCAATATTTATAGAATTTATTCTTCGAGCTAAATCGATATTATGAGCAATCAAAACAGTCTGGCCTGATGCTAATTTAACAATGAATTTTTGATGGCGAGAGCCTTTATTATCATCAGCTAAAATTTTAATCACTGTGCCAATACTTCTAACTTGGACATTACTGGTCTTCGTTTGATAGGCAGAAGAAACTGAATAATCAGCTGAAAAACCAGAAAAAGAAACCGAAGATAAAATTAATATTATGAATAAATATTTCATACGTAGTTACTCCTCATTTAACACATTCACGTCCTGTATCGTAAAAGTAATCTAAATATTCATTAGACTCCAAATTACTTCCTCTCATCTCTGAGTAGACTTCTGTAAAACTAACAACATTCTCTTCAAAGAGATGGAAACTAGTTGCAAAATTTAGATATTCACAATCAGTTTCTTTCGCATACTCAATAGCATTTTTTTCAGCCAAGACAATTGCTTCATCATCACTTTCTGCTCGAATAAGAACAATACGTTCCTCATAGATAAATGAATTAGAAGATTTTTTACCTAAATCTAAATGGCGAAATATGCACTTAATGCTATACCATGGTTCAATATTCATCGATTTAATACCTGTAATTTTAAGTCTATGAACATACGCAGACCTAAAGGAAACATTAATACATAAAGTACTCTATTCAATTTGACACTATTGCAAATAAAATGAAAGACACTAAATCGCTACAACTACAAAATACTAGGACAATTTTTAATTGTCATGACGGTGTAGTTTAAACTTGGACTCAGCACGACTTCTATTCATCTTCCCAATGTAAATACGACGATTTAACTTCTCTCTGTACAAATCGACACAATTCCTATCATTTTGCACTTGACTAGCCTACCTACCAGTAGGTAGGCTGACAGCCATTACATAATTTCAAACACGCTTATGAACACTAAAACGAAAGTAGAAACACAAACCGAACCCTTAAGCACTCGTGAACAGATTATCGAATTTTCTGCCGATATGCTGCGGGCGAATGGTTTTGAAGGCTTTAGTTATCTGGATATTTCTCGTCACCTAGGAATTACCAAAGCCAGTGTTCATCATCATTTTCCTAAAAAAGTAGATTTAGGTTTAGCGCTTTGCGATTGGACTCAGGATTGGCTTGAGCAAGGTTTATCGCATTTTGATGCTAGGTCTACCTCTAGTTGGAATAAGTTAGAACGTTACGTTCGTGCTGCAATGAAACATAGTTTGAATGAACAAAAACTTTGCCCTATCAGCGCTTTTTATAGTGATTTAAATAAGCTACCAGAGCCTATTAAAGAGCGCTTAAAAGCTTTAGATGATTATGAACTTGATTGGGCAACGGGGGTGATAGAGGAAGGCATCAGCAATAATGAATTTCCTCAACATCCTGATGCTCGTGCGATTGCGAGCTTATTTATTTTCAGTTGTAAGGGTGCTTTGTATTATGCGCGCTTACACGGAAAAGATTTATTTCACCAAACAATGAAGCAGCTTGAGCTGCTTATAAAGTCACAACATTGTCTACAACCATAAACTCTGAAAAAGAATAGGAAAACTATGAGCAATTCTTTATCTCCATTATTTCAACCTATTAATTTAGGTCCATTGTCTTTGCGTAACCGTATTGTTATGGCGCCGATGACGCGTACTTTTTCACCAGGCGGCATTCCAAATGATTTAGTCGTAGCCTATTACGCACGTCGTGCTGAAAACGAAGTGGGTTTAATTATTACCGAAGGTACAACGGTTGGCCATAAAGCGGCTAATGGTTATCCACGCGTTCCTGCTATTCACGGTGAAGCGGCATTGGCTGGCTGGAAAAAAGTCGTTGATGCTGTGCATGCTAAGGGCGGTAAAATTGCTCCTCAGCTATGGCATGTGGGCGCTATTCGTAAAGAAGGTGTTGAGCCAGATCCTTCCGTTCCAGGTCATAGCCCTTCTGGTTTATTTATGCCGGGCAAGCCAAACGGTATTGCGATGAGCCAGCAAGATATTGATGATGTTGTTGAAGCGTTTGCACAAGCAGCCGCTGATGCAAAAGAAGTAGGTTTTGACGCTGTTGAAGTTCATGGTGCTCATGGCTATTTGATTGATCAATTTTTCTGGGAAGGCACCAATGTTCGTGACGATAGCTACGGTGGTGATTTGGTTGCACGTACTAAGTTTGCAGTTGAAATCGTTCGTGCTATTCGCGCTCGTGTAGGTGAAGATTTCCCGATTATCTTCCGTTTTTCTCAATGGAAACAGCAGGATTACGATGCTCGTTTGGTAGAAACACCTGAAGAATTGAAAGCTTTCTTAACACCATTAGTCGATGCGGGCGTTGATATTTTCCACTGCAGTACTCGCCGCTATTGGGAAAAAGAATTTGAAAATTCGCCAACGGATGCTGATTTAAATTTAGCAGGTTGGACGAAGAAGTTAACAGGTAAGCCGGTCATTACTGTTGGTAGTGTTGGTTTAAATACTAGCTTTGTCGGTGCTGAGCACGGTATGGAAATGTCTGCTCAAGCAGGAATTGAAGCCAGTTCAATTACTCAGCTTGCGGAGCGTGTAGCAAAAGATGAATTTGAATTAGTGGCGGTGGGCCGTGCGTTAATTCAAGATCCTGAATGGGTAGTGAAAGTTCGTGAAGATCGCCTTGATGAACTTGAAGACTATTCAAAAGATAGCTTAATGCAGTTGGTTTAAGTTATAGACAATGCAGCTGCTTTCAGCTGCATTGTCTAAGTGGTCCTATTTTTACCCCTTATTTTTTACACATTGGGGTTCTGTCAGCTTCTGCTTTAATCGCTTTTTCTTCGTCAATCACGCTCTGTGGGAATTGACGCATAAAACAACAGCATACATTATCATTAATCATTGTACGCGGCCCATAAGGGTGAGCTATGTGCTTGTACGGCGCATGATGATGTCCATGGTCGTTAGATGAATCATGAGAAGCATCATGTGAATGACTATGAGCATGATCGTGAGAATGTTCATGTGTATGGTCATGGTCGTGTCCATGAGAGTGCTTATGACCTTCTTCACTTGTTTCATCCGGCTGAAATTCAGCATGATGGTGGTGAACATCTACTTCACCCGCGGCTAAGCGACGCTGGAAGTCTTCCATGAGTCCTACTTCATTTTCAGCTTTTGGCTGAGAGATTTCAGCAATGCGGGTAATGAATGTATTTAATACGTGCGATTGATCGCGTAAATAATCCGCTTTAATAAATTCAACGTCGGGATTCTCTAACGCAACTTTATCGACATAGGCGTAAATACGGTCGATTAAACGGCCACCAAATAAGAAGTAAGGTGCGATTACAATTTTCTTGAAACCCAGTTTCAGAGCCATTTCTAAGCCGCGGCCAACACTTGGATACGTTACCCCAGAGTAAACCGTTTCTGACCAACCAAAACCTAAGTTTTCACTTAAAATGCGCGTGAGCTTTGCGGCATCGGCATTGGCATCAACCACTGAGGTGCCACGGCCAACAACCACCAGCATCGTATCGTATAAGGTGCCTGCTGCTGGAACGCTTGCATGCCCTAAAGATTCAAGTACGCGATGTTGAAATGCGCTAATCATTTCATCGTGCAAACCCAATTCTTTGCCATATTCAATGGTGAGTTCTGGGTAGCTTTCTTTATAGGTTGTTAATACCGAAGGGATATCATTTTTGGCATGAGTTGCTGCGAACAACATTCCTGGTACGGCAAAAATATGTTTTATTCCATCTTCGCGCAGGCGGTCTAATGCCATGTGAATATTCGGCGATGAATATTCTAAAAATCCGTATTCGATTTTTAACGTAGGAAAACGCGCACGCAATCCTTTCGCTAATAAACTGAATTCTTCTTCAGCAATTTTTGCTCGACTACCGTGGCCGCAAATAATGATGCCACTATTTTCTGGCAATATCGCTGGCAGGTTTTTCACTATGTTATCTAAATGGCTATCAGTATTAGTCATAATAATTTTCTCACTCTTTCACTAAAGAAGTATCAGAGGTTTTTAGTGTTGGATGTGCCTGAGCATCATCAACACTACGGGGAGTATTGGGTTTTACTTTTGGACGAAAAACATGCGCTTGTTTTTCATCGTACAAATACGAATCATCAAAATCACCTTCGCCTAAAACATGGCCCACTAAAATTAGTGAAGTACGGGTGAATTTTTTCTCACGCACTTTGGCAACGATATCTTTTAACGTGCCAATCACCTTGTCTTGGTCTTCCCAAGAGGTGCGGTAGCAAACGGCTACGGGGCAATCTTCGCCATAATGCGGGATAAGTTCTTCCACAATTTTATGAATGCGGGTCACGCCTAAGTGAATCGCTAGCGTTGCTCCGGTTGCGGCTAATGCCGGTAAACGCTCACGTTCTGGAAACGGTGTTTTACCTTCATAGCGGGTCATGATAATGGTTTGAGAAACACCTGACAGTGTTAACTCTTTACCTAACCAAGCAGCGGAAGCAGACGTTGCGGTTACGCCAGGAATAATTTCAAAATCAATTCCTAGTTGATTTAAACGACGAATCTGTTCACCAATCGCTCCGTACAATGAAGGATCGCCACTGTGCACGCGGGCAACATCTTTACCTTCTTTATGAGCGATTTTCATGTGCTCAATAATTTCATCTAAGTCGATAGAAGCGGTATCAATAATTTGCTCGGCGCTTTCTTCTACATCAGCCAATACCGCACGCGGTACTAATGAACCGGCGTATAAAATTATTGGGCAGGCATTGATTAAACGCTGCGCCTTGATAGTGATTAATTCTGGGTCGCCAGGACCGGCACCAATAAAATAAACTGTCATGAGACGTTTCCTTTGCCTAATTCAATTAGACAATACACATAAATATTTAGAGACAATTATTTAATTAATACATTAGGCCATCCGATGTCAGGGATGACATCGCTGAGCTTACAAGGAAGTACTTGCAGCGTGCCGCAATGGATTAACTAAGTCATTGTCATATCATCAGGTTCAAATGCTTTATAGTTTCTTACTGTAACCGCGGGGTGTATAAACCCACTCTTTCTCACCATTTTCTATGTGGCGAGTTTCACTATTACCAACGCTTACTAATGTGAACATATCCACATCAGCGGCATCTAGTTTGTCGAGGGTTGTAATGGTGATGCTTTCATCTTCGCGCGTTAACTGACGCCCCAATAATACTGGCGTACTCGCTGGACGATATTGCAATAGAATATCGCGGGCGGTATTGATCTGCCAATCACGTTTCTTTGAACGCGGGTTGTAGAAAGAAACAACGAAGTCACCTTCACCACAACTGTGTAAGCGCTTCTCAATGGTCTGCCAAGGCGTTAACAAGTCTGACAATGATATAGTACAGAAATCATGACCTAACATCGCACCAATGCGTGCTGAGCCAGCCTGCATGGCGGAAATACCCGGTACGACTTCAATATCAACATCCAACCATTCTGGATGGTTCTCGTTACCTTGCAGCTGCATATCAAGCAGTTCAAATACTAATGTTGCCATGGCATAAATGCCGATATCGCCACTAGAGATAAGCGCCGTTGTTTTGCCACTGGCGGCTAAATCTAAGGCTAAACGAGCACGGCCAATTTCTTTGCCTAAAGGAAGGTCGTGATGTGTTTTGCCATCACAAACGCTGCCTAGTAAATCTAGGTACAAACCATAAGCCACAAGGTCACTGCATTCGCTGATTGCTTTAATAGATCTTGGTGCGATTAAATCGGCATCGCCCGGGCCTGTGCTAATCAAGTACAGCTTGGTCATTTTATTACTTCTAGTTATTAACTTTAAATATTATTAAAACTTATCATTGAACTACATTCCAAGATTCATCATTGAGTGCTTATGGAGCAAATATCCAAGACATGGATGTCGAGGCTAAGGCTACAGGGAAGTATTTACGCCGTTTTGTGGAATAAATACTCAGTTATGAATCGATTTAGAAGCCAATAATTATTCATTTAGAACTAAGTAATACCAGGATACGAGCGCGCAATTGCACACGTGGCCTTGGTATTTTTATGTTTGTTTAAAATCAGCTCTGCTTGTTGGCCAGTTTCTGATTGGGCGCTGTAGAGCGCAGCAGATTCTGCGACACCATAAACCCCAACCGTTTTAAATATATATTCTGAATGCGTACTGAGCTGACTTTCAACCGTTCTTAAATCATTTTTATTCCAAGTGATAAACGGTTTATTCAGCTGTTCTGCAAGCTCAATCAAATGAGTTTCATCCGCTTTAATATCAATGCTACTGATACTGTGTACTTGCTCTATCGTAAGCCTCGCTTGCTCTAGGCATTGGTCTAGCAGCTCAGATAAATACGAAAGTGGGCAATCTCGCTCACACCCCATACCGATGGTATAAACAGGTTTTAAATACGGGTTAGCGGTGGTCATAACCAACTGCGCGTTAATCAATTCACTAATGTGATTAGCCCAATCATTGGCTCCACCTTCGTGACCCGACAATAGCGGTATTACAAACTTACCTGCTTCATCGAGTATCAATACCGCAGGATCACTATGCTTATCTTGCAAAACAGAGGCAAGCGTTCTTACGACGATGCCTGTCGCACAGATAAAAATAAGTCGTTCACCGCGCACAAATGCTTGCTGAACGGTTTCTGCGAACGGCTTAGGTTTGTACCAGACATCCACAAGGGGCTTTTCAGAATCGATATCAACCAATAAATTCTCAAGCACTGAATTTTCAAGCACTAAGCCTTCGGCAATCTGCATCGCTAAACGATGTCCTGCTTCGGTTAATGCAATAATTCGGATTGGCTGACGCAAGGCATTCATTATCTTTCGCGCTCTTTTTTAAGCACTACGAATAAAGAAAAATACGGCCCTTTTTCGTTGCCCTGCTCACCGTATAGCTGGCTTACATCATCAATAATAACTTGTTCATCACGGCCAATGTATTCAAGATAGTTAGCTTCATCACTGCGGCCTGTATCCGCTAATGCGGCTAAAATTTTAGGGCGATAAGGCCCTGCTTTCATAATGACCACACTATCGTATTGCTGTAACGTTTGGCGTATTTTCTCATCACTGTGGCGACCATTAATAATCGCTACCGATTCTTTTAGCATCGATAAAGGCCGTTTCAATGCTGAAGAAGCGGCATGTACGGAAGAAATACCCGGTACAATGGCACAGCTCATTTCATCTTGCAGTCGATCTAATAAATACGAGAACGAACCAAAAAATAGTGGATCGCCTTCACATAAAAAAACCACCGTCTTTCCTTTAGAGTCGCCTTTAGAAAAAACGGCCCGAATTTTTTCAGCAGCTAAATCATAAGCGAGGTTCGCTCCGGTGCGATCGTTCTTCATTGGCATCGGTACCGGAATTTCTATTTGCCCTGCCTTGCTGCCTGCTAAACTGTGCTGAGCAATATCTCGTGCTTGTGAACGCCCCTTCTCATTGGCAAGATAACTCACCACATCAGCATTCTGCATTAAACGATGCGCTTTTAACGTGATTAACTCTGGATCACCTGGCCCAACACCTAAACCAATAAACTGTGCATTCATAATTTTTTATTCTCGCAATATTCTTTATTCTCACAATCAAGAGCTTTCTCAAATCGAAATAAGGTCACGGGTAAGTTAGGTCGATACACTAACTGCCCAGCAAGCTCTTCACCACGACTAATGGCAACTTGTGATGTTTCTATCAGCGCACTGCCAACCATTAATAATTCATCACGAAAGCTTAATAGCTGCTGCTTGGTTGTTTCCATAACGGCACTCACTACCAGCACTCCGTTCGCGGGTAATTGCATCCAGCAAAATGCTAATAGCTCTGACATCTCGCCACCGCTACCACCAATAAAAACTTTATTGGCTTGGGGTAACGTATCTAATATTGCAGGGGCTCGACCTTGTATAGGTATTAAATTATCCACAACCCCAAAGCGCTGTCGGTTTTGCTGCAAACACCCAAACCGCTGATCGTTATGTTCTATCGCGTGAACCTGACCTTGTTTATTCCAGTAAGCCCACTCGACTGCGATACCACCACAGCCTGCGCCTACATCCCAAGCCACATCTCCACGACTTGGCTGTAATAACGATAATACCGTTAGACGAACTTCACGCTTGGTAATTAAACCTTTGCCCGCTTCTTTGCCCGTGATAAATAAGTCATCGTTAAAACCAGGAAATTGAGGCATGAGTTGGCTAATGCCTGTTTTAATAATCGTTACTTGCAGCGGCGAAAAGCTGACTGCATTCGTTTCAATTAATTCTTCAAGCGTAAAACTGCGCACGCGTTCTGTTTTATAACCTAGGTCTTCGCATACCGTGATTTTGGCAGCGTGATAACCCAGTTCAAAACATTCTTGCGCTAAGCGCTGTGGATGGCTGTATTGATCGGTAAGAATAACTAAGGTTTGATTATGTCGGATTAAACTTCTTAGCGTTTCAACGGGGCGGCCATGTAAGCTGATCGCATCACAATCTTGCAGCGATAAACCCAGCTTATGACACGCAGCTTGAATGCTCGAAATCCCCGGATAAAAATACAGCTCGGAAGTATCACACTGTTTAGAAAGCCAACGGCCAATGCCAAAATACAGCGGGTCACCTGAGGCAAGAATACAAATTTCTTTGTCTGCTGAATCAGATAATAAATGCTTAAGCTCACTCAGTTTGGGTAATTCAATGAGCTTTGCATTGCATACTGGCTGCGCGACAACGTTTGAATCACTCTGCAGGTAAATTGAAACTGTTGCCAACTGGCGAGAACTGCCAATAATTATCTGCGCGTTATCCAGCGCCTGCACAGCATTAGCCGTTAAAACCGCCTGCTCTGCCGCCCCTAGGCCAATGACATGAATCGCCATAATTAATAAATCTCGCCGATATTACAGCGTAATAATGCATTGCAGGTTGCCGAAGAAACCGCACTCCCACCTTGATTACCTAATAAGGTAATGCATTCAATACCTAAGCGTTCGTGAGCATCCCATAAAGCTTGCTTTGATTCTGCAGCACCAATAAAACCTACTGGCATTCCAATAATCAGGGCCGGCTTGTTGGTATTGTTTTCACCGCCTTTTTCTTCATTTTCTTGTTCGATCATTTCTAATAAACGAAAGAGTGCCGTTGGCGCATTGCCGATAACAACAATACTGCCCGCCAGATGATCACCCCAGAATTTTAACGCGGCCATAGAGCGTGTCTCACCACTGGCTTTTGCAAGCTCTACCGTACGCGGGTCATTAAGAAAACATAAAGGTGGCTGCTCAATCATGCGCTTAGTAATGCCCTGCTTCACCATTTCCACATCGCATAAAATCGCATTGCCCGTCGCTAGCGCTTTTTGTCCGCTTTCACACGCGTTCGTACTGAACTTCACTTTTTCTGCAATATCAGGCATACCTACACTGTGTACTATGCGCATCACAACTTGCTGCTGGCTTTGGCTTAGACCCTCTAAGTTGGTAAGCTGGCGGATCATTTTGAAGCTATTGTGTTCTATTGTTTTAGGGTCAATTACATAATTAAATGGCACAGCGTTTCTCTTTTATAAAAATTAGCAGCAAACAACGCAGAATGGTGTAAATGCTCGACCTTTATATAGTAATTATCAATTAAAATCATTGGATAATAATTCATATAAGAAATCGAAAATTTCATCAGCAGATGCAAAGGATCTGTTTATATCTGAGTTGATACTGGTTGTATGCAGGCTGATGCTCGAGGTCACTGACGTTTCGGAATGCATTTTTGGTCGTTGCAACATAATCACTGGAATACCAAGCTCTCGGGCCACATCAAGTTTCGCCTGAGTGGCTTTGCCGCCACTATTCTTTGTGACCAATAAATCTATTTCGAATTGTTCAAATAATGCTTTTTCATCCATAAATGAATACGGCCCGATGGCCTGTAACCACTGAGAATGAGCTGGCCGCTCCGTTTCTTTTGCACTACGAATAATGTATCGAGCAGGACCAAAGTTTTCATTTAATTCAGCAATGGCGGTAAGTTCTTGCGCAAGTATTCGATCAATCTGGCCATTGGTATAAAAAATGTTTTTCTTACCCTGATTAATGGCTAGCGCTAGCTGATTTAATAATTGAGTTTCATTTTCTACGAATAGCCAACGATCTTCATTGGTTGCTTGCCACTCTTCTCGTAGGAAACGATAATAAGGAATGTTTATTTCTGCAGCGGAAGCAATTGCTTGTTCGCTCATACGCTGAGCAAAAGGATGGGTGATATCTAATAGCGCATCGATATGATATTCAGCTAGGTATTTTGTTAATCCACCCAACGGGCTAAAACCACCACTAATAATATCGCAGCTCAACTCAGGTTTTCTGACTAGGCCCGCGATGCTATAGATTATTTCTAAATCGTTCATTGCGATTAATTGTTGAGCTATCTTTTTTGCTTCGCCTGTGCCGCCCAATATTAATAACTTCATGGGCGAATATCCTGACTAATCGCCTGGTCAATCGCCTTACCAACAATTGCACCTTGTCGATTAATGGCCCAAACTTCTAACTCAATATTCGCTGGCACTATTTTACGAGCTGTATTCAAAGCTTGCTGGCAAATTTCACTCGCTAAATCAATATCACCCGCTTGGCACAATGTTAAAACTTCAATACTGGTATTTGCGACTTTAATTTTCGCGATCAGTTGTGTATTTGCACCGCATTTTTTAGCTTGCGTAGCTAAAAAATCAAGGTCGATATTCGAGGCTTTACTGTGCAGATCCAGATGACCTTGAGCCAGCTTGGTCATTTTACCAAAGCCACCACAAATGCTGAGTTTATCCAGCGCAATCTGTTCACGATTATTTCTTAGATGTTTAAATACTGCGCCAACAAAATCGCCCATTTCAATTAAAGCAATGTCGGGTAATTGATAAAAATCACGAACCACCGCCTCACTGCTGCTGCCAGTAGAGGCTGCTATATGACGATAGCCATTGGTTGTTGCGACATCAATTCCCTGATGAATAGAAGCGATATAAGCAGCGCATGAAAAAGGGCGAACAATGCCTGTTGTGCCTAGTATCGATAAACCGCCCAAAATGCCTAATCGTGGGTTCATCGTTTTAAGCGCGAGCTGTTCTCCTTTTTCTACTCCGACCGAGACTTCAAAGCCACCATCATAATTATATTGCTGAGCAATTGCTTGTAGATGTTCGGTGATCATTTTTCTTGGTACCGGATTAATGGCCGGTTCACCAACGGCCAATACCAACCCCTCGCGAGTAACGGTACCGACCCCACAGCCTGCTTTTAATATAATTTCAGCTTGCGGAATAAGCCGTAATTCAACAAAAACTTTTGCCCCGTGCGTTACATCGGGATCATCACCCGCATCTTTTATCGTACTGGCTTTAACGTAGCCTTGTGCAGATTGATAACTTTCAATCGTAAGCTCAACAATTTTCCCTTTTGGCAATGTAACGCTAACAACAGAACGTTGCTTTTTACCAAGCTGGGCATGCGCTGCCGCTATGCTGCAAGCAGTTGCGCAACAACCTGTAGTGAGCCCAGAACGTAATGCTTTGGGCTCTTCTTTTTTGGTATTATCAGCGCTCTCGGGCCACACGAATTAGATAGCCTGCGCTAACCAATAAAAACCAATGCCGACAGCAGCTGAAGCAATGATTTTTCGACTCCAGTTAAAAATCTTGACCGATTTTTGTTGCAGTTTTTTCTGAACCAAGCCAAAACTCAAACCAAACGTTACCATAGAAATTAATACACCCGCACTGAATAAAAGCAGATAGCCTATTGCTTCTAATAAATTGGTTTGCATCATTGCTGGAATTAAAGCCAATGCCGGCGCACTACCAGCCAAGCCATGTAAGATGCCGACCATCACCGGAGTATGAGCTTCTTTAACCTGCTCAGCATTTTCTAATGGTGCCGTATCATCATGTCCATGAACGTGTAAATGAGTATGTTCAACAGCGCCATGTTCATGTTCATGAGTATGTTTATTTAACACAATTTTTTCTTTATGAAATTGCCAAAAACACGCTAAACCTAAAGCGACTAATAAAATGCCGACACTCGATTCTGCTAGCTTCTGAATGGATTCAGGTAGCGCAATACCCAAACCAAAAAACAATAAACCTAATAAAATTAATACACTGCCATGTCCAATAGCCCAGTTAGCACTGAATTTTAGGGTGCGTTTTAAGCTTGGTTTGCGGTTGCTTAATGCCGATACGGCCATAACATGATCAGCATCCAGTGCATGCAAAAGACCTAAGCCTAAGCCAGTTAATAGTAGGGAAAACATTTCAATTGTCATTGGATTTACACCTCAATTTTCTTAAATTCTGTGTTCAGTTTTATTCAGGATTGAATAAACGACTGATGGCTTTTGGATTTGATGGAAAAAATAAATGCAGATAACTCGCATTCAAATTATTATGACGATAGACCGCTTCTCCTGGCGCAGGATGACGTTGGCGTCGTCCATAAGATAATGCTTCTGGCATATTAAAACTGCGTGAACGATGATGCGCATGGGCTCGTATTTCACCTTCAGGGAATATCGCCGTCTGCATTCCTTGACAACCACGCTTGCCTTTCATTGCCCCTTGGCCTGCGAGTATATTCAACATCACATGAGTTTCATCGTTTAAATCAGTAAGCTCTTCTAAGCAATAAAGAAAACCACCACACTCAGCCAATATGGGTTTATTCTGCTCAGAAAATAATCGAATACTGTTTAACATTGACGTATTTTCGGCCAGCTTCTTCGCATGCAATTCTGGATAACCACCCGGCAACCAAAGTGCATCAGCGGCTGGCATTTCTTTATCATGAAGCGGCGAGAAGAATTTAAGGGTTGCCCCAAGCTCTTTAAGAAACAATAAGTTGGCTTGGTAAATAAAACTAAAAGCTTCATCTTTTGCGATGGCGATTATTTTATCTTGTAATAATGGCTGTTCAATTGGCAGTATCGCTGGTTTAAATTCGACATTAGAGAAGCGCTCTAATATGTTTTCTAACCCTGCATCCACCAGCCAATCGGCACCCGCATTAAAGCGTTGCTCTAATTCGGCGCGCACTTCGCTGGCTTGCACAAGCCCTAAGTGGCGCTCCGGCAAAGCAACACTTTCTGAACGCGCAAGAGTTGCCAAAAGAGGTAAACTGTCAGGCAGCGCATCTTCAATAAGTTGGCGATGTCGCTCTGTACTACAGCTATTAGCGATTAAACCGGCAACTTGAATATCATCACGATAATTCGCTAACCCCATCGCAATTGCCGCCGCCGTTTGAGCCATACCTTTAACATCCATGACAATAGCCATGGGTATATTAAACGTCGCGGCTAGGTCAGCGCTTGACGGATCGCCATCAAACATCCCCATCGCGCCTTCTACAATAATCAGGTCGGCTTCTTGTGCTGCTTGATAAAATTGATAACGGCAGTAGTTTTCACCCGCCATCCACAAGTCTAATTGCTCGACATGCTCCCCTGAAGCTTGCGCTAAAATTTGAGGATCTAAAAAATCAGGACCGGTTTTAAATACCCTTACAATCTTTCCTTGTCGCTTTAGCATTCGCGCTAACGCAGCGGTTATGGTTGTTTTTCCTTGGCCAGAAGCAGGTGCCGTTATGAACAAGGCAGGACAAAACACCGCTTCCTGGTTATTAGGCTTCATTAAAATTCAATCCCTTCTTGAGCTTTAACACCTTGACGAAAAGCATGCTTATCATCTTGAACGGTTGAAATAGTATCGGCTATTTCTTGTAATGGCAGCGCCATTGTACGGCCAGTAATCATTACATTTTGCATTTTCGGCCGAGATTGCAAAGCTTTGACGACAGGTTCAACATCCAAATATTCATATTTGAACATATAGCTCATTTCATCAAACAGTAAAAAATCATAGGTTTCGTCTTGCAGCAGTGTTTCAGCTAATGCCCAAGCTTTCTGCGCAGCAGCGATATCTTGAGACTTATCTTGAGTTTCCCAAGTAAATCCATGCCCCATAACATGCCAGTCGACCAGCGGATGGTCTTTAAAGAACTTCTGCTCACCCGTTTCGTTACGGCCCTTAATGAACTGAATAACCGCACATTTTTTGCCATAACCTAACGAGCGCGCCATGGTTCCTAGTGCCGAGCTGCTTTTGCCCTTACCGTTCCCTTTTAATAAAATCAGAATCCCACGCTCTTCTTGTGCTTCCGCAATACGAGCATCCACTAAGGCTTTCTTTTTTGCCATTCGCTGTTGATATTTTTCTTCATTTCCATCGGTTAGCGTATTCATGAGCCCGCTCCATCAACTTGCGCTAACTTAGCGCATAAAAAAACCCATATATTAACAGAAATATATGGGTTCAGTATGAGCAAGCCTGCCAGTTTTTGATAAAAAACATAACGAATGCATATGCCCAAATTGGCATATTAAAATTATCAGAGGATGACCAGTAGAATCAGTACGGCAAACATACTGGCAAGTCGCTGCTTTTACTATTTAACAGGTAGCTCAACTAAGCGCCAATAATGGTCAAGTAGCTTAACCAAGTCTTCAAAGCCATCGTCCAATTTTTCTTTTACGATATAGCCAGCAATATGCTGTTTATAAGCCGCTAATTTATCTTGATCGTCTTTACTGGTGGTTAATACAAAGACAACACTGGACTCTAAAGAAGGGTCATGACGCAGCGTATTCAGTAATTCTAAGCCGCCCATTCGTGGCATATTTAAATCTAATAAAATTAAATAAGGATGTTCAATCTCTTGATTTTTTAATATCTCTAGAGCTTCTATACCATCTTTTGCCCTTACGATAGGGTTGGCAATTTTCAGTTTAGAAAATGCGCGCATAACACTTAAGGCATCAATATCGTCGTCTTCGACTAAAAGAATAGCAGCAGGTTTATAATTTAGTTCATCCATGTCTCACCCCATTATTTAATATTTTTTTGGGCCACGTGAAAATAAAAGAAACACCGCGTTCTTCACCAGAGGTGACGTTAATATCTCCACCTTGATAACCCAGTATTTTTTTTATAATGGCCAGCCCCATACCACTGCCTTCGACTTCGTCACGAGGCTTTAGTGTTTTAAACATTTCAAAAATCTTTTCATGATGCTCAGGCTCAATAGCCGGCCCATCATTTTCAATGAAGAACTCGTAATACGCTGAGTGCTCAATACAAGAAATGGTAATGATGCCACTGCGGCTATCATGATGTTTAATTGCATTACCGATCAGGTTTCTAAATATAATTTCGAGCGGAGTCGCCAGTGTTTCAAAAACCGGTAGCTCTCCTGCGACATTCAATTTAAATTCAGAAGGTGGATCTAATAAGAAGAACAGTCCTTCTGTCATTTCTTTGATATCGACTTGCTGAATACCGCCTAAATTTTTACCAACACGAGAATACTCTAATAGATCATCCAAGAGCTTTTCTAAACGCATCGTCCTACTTTTTAAAAGCGCCAAATGTCCTTTGGTCTCTTCACTGGCAATATCTTCTACATCTTCTAATACCCAGCTAGATAATTGCATAATGCCTCGCAGCGGAGCTTTTAAATCATGAGAAGCAACATACGCAAAATCGTTTAAATCTTTATTACTGCGTCTTAGCTCATCGGTAATACCGACATATCCCGTCATGTCAATAACCGTTGATAATACTTTAGGGCCATCAGCACTATCAAAATTCGCCAAACCAATTTCTGCGGGAAATTCCTCTCCATTACATTTTAAGCCATAAACTTTACGATCAAATCCCATTCTGCGCTTAGCTTCATCAGCCGTAAATTCTTCACGATGCTGTGGGTGTATATTTCTCACTTTATCTGGCACAAGAATCTCAATGGACTTTCCTAACAATTCCGTTGCTTTATAACCGAATAAAACTTCAGCTTGAGGGTTAACTCTTTCTATGATGCCATGGTTATTGGTTATAATTATTCCACAAGGAGCCGCTTCAATAATATGTCTAAAATAACTTTCACTAACAACCAACTTCTTGGTCATTTTTTCAGCCAAATACTGTGAGTTACGATTGGTATTTGATAATAATAGGAACAAAAAAATCAACATACTGTCGATAATAATTCCGCCCACTAAAATATAAATAGACTGGTTATTGCTGGTTACACTGCGAAAAGAATTTGCTGTTTGTATTTTAAAGTCCCAAGAACGACCATAAACTTGTAACGTAATATCTTTAATAAACATTGGCATAGCGTCATAGTTTTCATTGTCAGGCAATAGCTCGTCATAAAGCATCTTATCCTGATCATACACATTAAATATTAAGTGACGATTCTCTTGATTTAAGGTGCCGTCAATCAGTTTATGCATAATAAAGGGGGCATAAACATGCCCGACAAAAAGCTTACGCCGCTGTTCAAGCGTTGAAAGATCACCATTTTTATAAAATGGAACAAACTGTAAAAAACCCGGTGTTTTTTTCGCATCCTGCACAAGAGTAATAGGCCCAGTAATTTGAGTCTTTGAGGTATCTCGTGCTTTTTTAGCCGCACTGTATCTATTCTTTTCAAAGGCCATATCTAAGCCAACAGCCAGTTCATTGCCTTTTAATGGTTCGACATAAGTAATTGGCCAATATTCATTTTTTTCGTGTGCTGGGTGTATATTAAAACCTGGCCGAAACTTACGTTCACTGGCAAGAAAGCTTGTAATATTCTCAGGAGGAACTTGAAAAATAACACCAATACCATTGATGCCAAGATAGGTTTTTTCTAATTTTAAAACATCTGAAAACCGCTTCCAGCTTTCAACCGTCACATCATAATCTTGGCTATGAATTGCCGCGACTCCTGCACGCAGTGCATCTTCATAATGTGCCATTCTTTCAGAGACTAATGCTAATAACTGACTGGACTCAAATTCAAAACGTTGCTCTATCTTTTCTTCGATTTGTGTTTTTGAGATGTACCAAGCAGCAAGGGTTAATACAAATGATAAAGAAACAATAAGCCAATGCACCCAATGCATACGGCCATCTTTAAGCGTCAGTGACATAAGCATTATCCTAAGAAAAAGTGATCAATTGATTAAGGTACTTATTTTCAATTTCTTGCTGAGTCAAAGGCTTAGAAAAATAATAACCTTGCACATGCTGTATGTTAAATTTCTTGCAAATGTTCAACTGAAACTCTGTCTCTACGCCTTCCGCCACTATATCTAAGCCCAAGATAGAGGCCATGGATACTAAACTTTCTATAAGTGCAACATGTTTCAAATCACCTTGTTTTTCAGGCATTAAACTTTTATCAATTTTAACAACAGCAATGGGGTATTTTCTAAGATGAGATATCGAGGAGTAGCCGGTACCGAAGTCATCTAAAGAAAGACGGCAGTTTAAATCACTAATACCAACAATAACGTCACGAGTATCATTCGTATCTAAAAATAAAGCGGTTTCGGTTAATTCTATGTCAATCAATTCTGCCGCAACGTTATTTCTTTTTAGGCTATCATCTAAGAACTTAACCAAAGTTTGATCACATAATTGATGGGCCGAAACATTAATGGCCATAGTGAGCGTACAATTATATTTTTTATTCCAGCGAGCAAGCATGGTGATGGCTTCTTCTATGACCCAAAAACCAATTTCTATTATTTGCCGAGTTTCTTCTGCAATATCAATAAACTTATCAGGCGTTCGTAACTCCCCATCAATATTCCACCGGATTAATGCTTCAAAGCCTTGTAATTGATTATTCTGAGGGTTGATAACCGGTTGATAATAAAGTTGAAACTGGTCTTTCTCTATTGCTAATCTTAATTCTGCTTCTGTTTTTACTCGGTTATGAAATTTATGCTGCATTTCTTCTTCGAAAAAGCATATTTGATTTCGACCATTCTTTTTCGCCCGATACATGGCAATATCAGCATGCTTAAATAGCTCTTCACTCGTCAGGCCATTATCAGGGTATAAAGATATGCCCAAGCTTAGTGTTGCCTTTATGGAAGTGGACGCTATATCGAACGGTTTATATAAAACAGAGATTATTCGCCTAGCTACTTGGCCAGCATGATCACAACTGTCTAAATTTCCTAGCATGATGGCAAATTCATCACCGCCCAAACGAGCAAATGTTTCATTGCCCCGTAAACATCCCTGAATTCTAATCACGACTTTCTTAAGTAATAAATCGCCAACATCATGCCCAAAAGTATCATTCACTAGTTTAAAATCATCTAAATCAAATACCAGTAACGCGACTTTTTTATTGCTGCGCTTATTAATTGCCAGCACTTGCTTTAGCGATTCATCGAAAAAATAACGATTTGATAAACCCGTTAACGAATCTGTTTCTGCTAAGGATTTTACTTTTTGATAGGTAGCGTACAACTTTCTTTCGAGTTCAAAGCGGGTAGAAGCATGCAATAGTGCTCTTTTTATTCGAGCGGCAGATATTTCAGATTTTAATAAAAAGTCTTGAGCACCCGCTTGAATACAGTCTAACGATAGCTGCTCGTCTTCAGATGAGCTCATCATAACAATCGCCGCGCTACTGTTATCTTTTGACCCACTCCTCAGCTCTAAAATCATTTCGATGCCATTACGCTGAGGTAGCTGGTAATCAAGCAATACGACATCATAGTCATTCGTGGCATACATTTCGAGGCCTTGGTCGACCGTCATCGCTTCACTAACTTGAGTATCTAAATTACTCTTTTTTAGTGCTCGGATGACTAATGCACGATCAAGTTGATCATCATCGACTAATAATATCTTCATCTTTTTCTAATGCCTGTTAGCACACTTCTAAATATAGAAAAATAGGGTTCATTCATAATGTACTTATTAACGTCACACAAAAAAGACAATGAATGGCAGGATATAAAGTAATAAAAAACAGCAGAAGATATATCGGTTAAGACTCTAAGATAATAACTTCTATTAACATCACACATACCGAGTCCATTCCATGTATAACCATTAATTTAGCGTAGAAGAGTTTTTCTATTTTTTCCATTATGGGCAGATATTCAACAAGGACGATGACGAAGCTTGCAGAGCAGGTAAAAAAAAGCCCTTAGGGTTAAGGGCTTAGATAAGAATGCTGATTTTATCAGACAATAATGCGTATTCTAGAACGGGATATCGTCATCAAAGCTATCAAAGTTATTAGCAGGCTGAGGCGCTGCTTGTGGCTGTTGAGCCGGTCTATTCTGTGGGGCAAAACCACCTTGCTGAGCTGGTTGAGCTGACTGCTGTGGCTGAGCATATCCACCTTGCTGAGCAGGCTGTTGTACAGGACGCTGATTAGGCTGCTGTGCATAACCGGCTTGCTGTGGCTGTTGCGCTGGTTGACCTTGAGGCGCGTAACCACCTTGAGGTGGCTGTTGAGCAGGCTGCTGCGGAGCATATCCACCTGGCTGCTGTGCCATTGCTGCAGAAGGCGATTGCGCCATCGGCGCAGTATTCGCATAGCCCGCATTGGCGCCCATGCCAGCATCTTGTTGGCGACCATCAAGCATCATCATATCGTTAACAACGATTTCTGTGGAATAACGCTTAATACCGTCTTTTTCGTATTCGTTAGTACGCAATTTACCTTCAAAGTAAGCTTTAGAGCCTTTCTTTAGGTATTGACCAATGATTTCAGCTAACTTGCCGAAAGCTGTCATGCGGTGCCATTCAGTTTTTTCAACTTTCTGGCCTGATTGCTTATCGTTATAGCTTTCGTCTGTTGCCACACTCACTGTTACGACCGCACTACCACTTGGCAGATATTTCATTTCCGGATCACGCCCAAGCGTACCGATGATTTGTACTTTGTTTACACTGCGGCCCATTTTATTCTCCCAATGAGTTAACGGTTGCCATCGCTTGTTGATAATCAAAAACGCTGGCATCTACTTTTAAATATATGGCGTGCTCTTCTGCTATTAAAATAGCATCGGCAACCCCTCTAAGATTGATCAAGGTATCAAGATAGAGCGAGCTCTTATCTTCTTTACCTGGTTGATTTTGAATATCGATTCTTACGCTATTAAGATACGCAGGTTTTGGTGTGACGATAACCAAAATAGCCCATGCAAAAACAGTAGCTGCCAGTATAAGGAATAGTCCTTCAATACCGAAGTGGTTATTTAACCAGCCACCGATTAAGCCACCGGCAAAAGCGCCTAAAAACTGCAATGTAGAATAAATTCCCATGGCACTGCCTTTAGCACCCGCAGGTGCTACCTTACTTAGCCATGATGGTAAGGTAGCTTCCATGATATTGAATGCCCAAAAGAAAACACCCAATGCAATCGCCCAAGCCCAAATACCTGCCGCTTGAGACATCAAAATTAATGCAAGTATCATAATCCCCAACGCCACCACGACGATACTTTTCATCTGGCGCTTTTTCTCAGAAATAATGACAAACGGAACCATAAAAACAAACGCGACTAGCAATACCGGTAGGTACAACCAAGCGTGCTGATCTAAACCTAAACCTGCTTGCACAAGCTGTGGAGGAATAGAGACAAACATAGCGACCATTAAGGCATGCAGAATAAAAATACCGATATTAAGCGGCCATAGCTGTCCATTAGCCAATTGCTTAAAGACTTCACTAATAATCGCACTGCCATCGCGATGCTTTTTACGCGCTGGGCTGGGTACGAAATACAGCATTAATGCGATACCACATAGCGATAAAATACCCGTCACGATAAAGATCAGCTGCAATCCGCCAAGGTGAACCAATACAGGCCCCAATACCAAGGCAACAGAAAATGAAAGGCCTATTGAGGCTCCGATAGACGCCATGGCTTTCATTCTATGTTCTTCACGGGTCAAGTCAGACACCAACGCCATAACGGCGCTGGCAATGGCCCCACAGCCCTGCAAAAAACGACCAAAAATAATGCCATAAATAGTATCGGCATTGGCGGCTATAAAACTGCCCAAAGCAAAGATTAATAAACCTATAACGATGATTGGCTTACGGCCAAAATAATCAGAAAGCGCGCCTGCGGGAATCTGTAATAAAGCCTGACTCAATCCATAGGCACCAATCGCTAGGCCGATCAATTCTGGCGTTGCCCCTTCAAAATCAGCGCCGGCAATCGCCATTACTGGTAAAACCATGAATAGGCCAAGCATGCGTAACGCATAAAGTGAGGCTAATGATGCAATAGCACGCTTTTCGGTGCTCGATATTGTGGTTATTGAAGACATTTGGAATTGTTACAAAAAATTGAGGGCTTATTCTATCAGATTAATTTATGGCCTCTGCACTAATTTTATTTTTTGTCTATTTTATCAACAGTTTTGACGACTAATAAATTAGTACCAGTTATTCTCTAAGCGTATAAATAATCAGGTATTTTGTGGGCTAAAAGTCACATTTTAAGACTTCTGAATATGGTATTTCAAGGTAAATGGCGTACACTTATTTCATTCGAGCGGGACGCTCATGCAAATTACAAGGACAGTAATATGGAACACGCTACAACTTCTAAACGCATCATTCTTTTTGGTCAGCAAAACCTACAAAATTCAATACTCATCGGCTTTATACACCAGCGCACGAATATTGATTGCCAGCTTATTAATACCCCCGAATGGCGTACCGATTGGAGCGCATTTAATGGCCAAACTTTAGCGCTGATCGATGCTGAGTGCGGGCGCCCAGAGCGCTTACAAGATTTGCTAGAGCAAATTTTTGCTCAAGATAACGATATTCAAGTCGCTTTCTTTAATATTCAAACCACCAGTCCTGTGGATAATTTAATGGCTTGGCCTATGGTTAATGGCATTTTTTACAAAGAAAGCTCTCAGCAGCAGCTGGTAAAAGGCATTACTGCGATTTTCAATGGTGAATTTTGGCTTTCACGCCGTTTGTTAGCTCAATATCTGGAGCGCACTCGCAGTAAGCCACGCAAAGTCTCTCACTCAACAAATATTTTGACCCGCCGCGAGAAGCAAATTTTAAGCCTCACTGCCACAGGCGCGACAAATACTGAGATCGCTGAACACCTAAGCGTCAGCATGCATACGGTTAAAACCCACATTTACAATCTGTTTAAAAAGATTGATGTATCTAATCGCATTCAAGCGGTTAACTGGGCAAAAGACAATCTTGAAGACATCCCTCAAGAAACCGCCGTTTAATTCCTTTACCCCTCGCTCAGTTGCTTTACAATTCTGGCTTTACAATAGATTAAAGTCAGAATTGTTTAATGGATAAAATAATAGTACAGGGTGCTCGCACTCATAATCTAAAAAATGTTGATATTGAGATTCCTCGTGACAAGCTGATTGTTATTACCGGCTTAAGTGGCTCAGGAAAATCGTCATTAGCTTTTGATACCCTGTATGCGGAAGGTCAGCGCCGCTACGTTGAATCTCTGTCTACTTACGCGCGACAATTTTTATCCATGATGGAGAAGCCCGATGTTGATCATATTGAAGGCTTATCCCCAGCGATTTCTATTGAACAAAAATCAACGTCACATAACCCGCGCTCAACCGTGGGGACCGTCACCGAGATTTATGACTACCTCAGATTATTATTTGCACGTGTAGGCACCCCAAAGTGCCCAGATCATGATGTTGCGTTAGAAGCTCAGACGATCAGCCAAATGGTTGATCAGATTGTTGCAATGCCTGAAGGCAGTAAGCAAATGATTCTGGCCCCCGTTGTGCGTGATCGCAAGGGTGAACATTTGCATGTTCTGGATAATTTACGCGCCCAAGGTTTTATTCGAGCCCGCATCGATGGCTTGGTATGCGATTTAGACGATACTCCTGAACTGGATAAGAAAAAAAAGCACAGCATTGAAGTTGTGGTTGATCGCTTCAAAATTCGCGAAGAGATTGCTCAGCGCTTAGCCGAGTCACTAGAAACCTGCTTAGAACTCAGCGGCGGCCTGGTCATGGTTGTGCCTATGGATGATGAAAATAGCGACGGCCTATTATTCTCTTCTAAGTTCTCTTGCCCTCACTGCGGCTATAGTTTATCCGAACTAGAACCTCGACTTTTCTCTTTCAACAATCCCGCTGGCGCTTGCGGCACTTGTGATGGTTTAGGGGTGAAACAATACTTCGATCAACAGCTGGTCGTTGCAGACCCCAGTTTATCGATTTCAGAAGGCGCTATTCGCGGCTGGGATCGACGCAGTATTTATTATTACCAGATGCTCAGCTCTGTTGCCGATCATTATGGCTTCGACATTGATAAGCCGTTCGATCAGCTCACGAAAAAACAGCAACAGCTTATTTTGCAAGGCAGTGGTGAAGATGAAATCAGCTTCAACTACGTTAATAGCCGAGGCGATACGGTTTTAAAGACTCATATATTTGAAGGCGTATTACCCAACTTAGATCGCCGTTACCACGATACTGATTCGCAAATGGTGCGCGAGGAACTCACCAAGTATTTGAGTGTGCAGCCTTGCCCTACCTGTGGTGGCTCACGCCTAAGAACCGAAGCGCGGCATGTATTTATTGGTGATAAAACCATTCATCAATGCACAGCATTACCTATTGATGAAGCACAAGCCTATTTTACACAGCTTGAATTTACTGGCCAGAAAGAGAAGATAGCCGAAAAGATTCTAAAAGAGATTCGTGATCGCTTACAGTTTCTAGTTAACGTTGGCCTCGAATATCTAAGTTTAAATCGCAGCTCCGATACACTTTCAGGCGGTGAAGCACAGCGTATTCGCCTAGCGTCTCAAATTGGTGCTGGTTTAGTCGGCGTTATGTATATTTTGGATGAACCGTCTATTGGTTTACATCAGAGAGATAACGACCGCTTATTGCAGACCTTGGTCCATCTACGTGACATCGGCAATACCGTAATCGTGGTTGAACACGATGAAGATGCAATTCGCAGTGCTGACTATCTCATTGATATTGGTCCTGGCGCAGGTGTTCATGGAGGCCAAATTGTTGCCCAAGGCACCCCTCAAGAAGTATTTGATAATCCGAACTCCATCACCGGCCAATTTTTAACAGGGGCAAGAAAGATTGCTATCCCCGAGATGCGTAGTATCTATGACCCTGAGCGTTTATTAACGCTTACCGGCGCAACGGGCAACAATCTCGATAACGTAGAGCTTAATATCCCTCTTGGTTTATTAACCTGCGTCACAGGGGTTTCTGGCTCGGGTAAATCAACACTGATTAATCGAACGCTTTATCCACTGGCGGCAACCGCCTTAAACGGTGCAACCACGCTTAAAGCAGCCCCGTATGAAACGATCACAGGAATGGATCAATTAGATAAAGTTGTCGATATCGATCAAAGCCCTATCGGTCGTACTCCACGCTCAAACCCCGCGACTTATACCGGCATCTTCACACCGATACGTGAATTGTTTGCGGGTACGCAAGAATCTCGTAGCCGTGGTTATAAAGTTGGCCGCTTCTCGTTTAACGTTAAAGGCGGTCGCTGTGAGGCTTGCCAAGGCGATGGCGTTATTAAAGTTGAAATGCACTTTTTAGCCGATGTTTATGTGCCTTGTGATGTCTGTAAAGGTCAGCGCTATAATCGCGAAACGTTGGACATTCGCTATAAAGGTAAAAACATTCATGAGTGCTTATCACTGACGGTAGAAGACGCTCGTGAGTTCTTTGATGCAATTCCAGCCATCTCGCGTAAATTGCAGACCTTAATTGATGTAGGCTTGTCTTATATTACGTTAGGCCAAGCTGCTACGACCTTGTCGGGGGGTGAAGCGCAGCGCGTGAAGTTAGCCAAAGAGCTGTCTAAACGCGATACAGGAAATACCTTGTATATATTGGACGAGCCGACAACAGGTTTACACTTCGCCGATATTCAACAGCTATTAGTTGTTCTGCATCGCTTGCGCGACCATGGTAATACTGTTGTGGTAATTGAGCATAACCTAGATGTTATTAAGACCGCTGATTGGATTGTGGATTTAGGGCCTGAAGGCGGATCGAAAGGCGGTTACATTATTGCAGAAGGCACACCAGAAGCGGTGGCTGAACAAAAGCAGTCTCATACGGCAACGTTCTTAAAACCGTTATTAGAGCGCGGCTACTGATCTATATAAAAGGTCAATCTTTAGAAAGTATTAGCCTGAATCGTATTCGTATTATTCGGGCTTTTTTATGCGTGACGTTTATTCAAAATAGCGTACCTGAATAAGCTTACATTACAGGTATTACAGGCAAAAAAAAGCCCAGCATAAGCTGGGCTCTTTTTATGACAAAGATTTTACTCTTCGCCAGCTTCTGTTGCTTCAACAACGTCTTCTGCTTCAACAGCAGGACGGTCTACTAATTCAACGTAAGCCATAGGTGCATTATCACCTGAACGGAAACCACATTTCATAATGCGAATGTAGCCACCCGGACGTGCTTCATAACGAGGACCCAACTCATTAAACAACTTACCAACAGCTTCTTTACTGCGAGTACGTGCAAAAGCCAAACGGCGATTTGCAACGGAGTCAACTTTAGCCAATGTAATCAACGGCTCAGCAACACCACGTAACTCTTTTGCTTTTGGCAAAGTAGTCTTAATGATTTCATGCTCGAACAAAGACACAGCCATGTTTTTAAACATTGCTTGGCGGTGTGCACTGGTGCGATTAAAGTG
>PJEL010000265.1_pt1 | contig 63289 bp, 47 predicted proteins | sample 1853271 | NCBI WGS metagenome assembly PJEL01 (sample SAMN08108733, study PRJNA415343) | Invertebrate metagenome, whole genome shotgun sequencing project. | host: Globobulimina | place: Sweden: Gullmar Fjord | collected 2015-08
TCAACATTTCCCCATATATACTCATCAACTATAAGATCACCGATGATAAGTATGTTTGCAGATGAGAGATTTTTAAATTTATTCTTCAAAGTGTTATTTCTTTATACAGGTAAGGTGAAGCCCCTGAGCCATAAAACTGGTACTGAAAACCATAGACTCATAGTAGCTGGTCATATAAGCTAAATTGATAAGTTTCTTTGCAACTTTACGGAAGATCGATTCATCCTTATGTTGGGTATCCTTCTCAATATTAGCCATAAGAAGCGGCATTCTAAACCGCTCCACATCAATAAGGGACCAGTAGAATATATCTATCATCTGACCGATAAGGTAGGTGCTGTATTCAACTTTAGCTATATCAAACCCGCTGCCCTTCATCATCTCTATTACCTCATCAGCATTAAGTCTGAGTATATGTCCTGCATGCTTATTCTTAAGCTTCCAGTAGAACATAAATGAATTCTTTTCACAGGGTACATAAAAATGCACTTTGCCGCCCTTCTTCAGTATGCGCATGATCTCACTTATAAGATCATCAGGCTTCTCAACATGCTCAAGAACATCAAAGAGCATCACCGCATCGAACATCTCATCTTCAAAGGGCATAGACTCTGCATTAAAGGCGGTATAGGTAACCCCGTCATTTAATTTTTTTGCAAATTCAATGTTGTCATCGTCAAGGTCACCACCGTAGCAGTTAAGGGAAGGATAATATTTTTTAAGGGATCTTATGAACCTGCCTGCTCCGCTACCGATCTCAAGAACATTACCTTCGGTAAGGTTAATACTGTCAATACAGCGCTGCAGCTTCAAAGAGGCCAGGTCCTTCATCTTAAGGTCAATGGTCCCCTGCCCCCAAATATGTTTATAGTAAGCCATAAATGCTTCCTTTAAATAAGATAAGTATATCTATTTTAACATCAAAGGGGTACCGGTTCATAATAAAGCCCCCGGCTGGTGCCAGCCGGGGGCTGAAGATCAATATCTGATGCAGTCTACCTGTCCTCTCGCCTGTATATGACAATGCCGAATACTGCAAGCGACAGTATAAATCCAAATACAATAAGTGAAGAAGCAGGACCCATCGCAACCGTTACCTTTGCAAAACCGTAAAGCGGCAGCAGCATAGTCCTGGTTGCAGCCCTGAGGCTGTCATGTTTACTTATAAAGTCAGCCAGCGGAGGACTCGTCTCGTAGTAGAACTCCACAAAGGCCTCTCCAAGCCTGTTTGTCAGGAGTATCCTATCCCTGAACTCCCTGAGCACCCATACATGCGGCTCTTGATATGAACCATAGGCAGCTGTTGCGATAAAGCAGCTTCCACCACCTCCACCGCTTCCGCCTCCAACTGCTGCAACAGCACCTGAGAGACCTCCCGGGTCTACTATAGTGCCGTTTGCACTGCCGTCAGCATCCCATATACCACCGTCTGTAAGGGTCAGTATAACGTCCCTTGTGAGTATATTAGCGCAGTCGGTGCCGAATGGAACATCCTGACAATCAGGCATTGCTATGAATCCGGTTGCATCGTCATACTTGTAATATACCCAGTCATTCTGTAAGACCTGTGGGAAGGTAAGTGTGATATCGACCTGGTTGCCTGAACCCACGCCCGTTACATTGAATTGGACAAGCCCATGCGTGAAGTCTGAAGCAGGCCTGCCCGTCTGGTTTGCAGCGTCATCAGGGTCAGTAGCTGCAACATTTGCCAGGTCACCGCTCCCGTCCGTATCAATAACTATAGGGCCGGTACCGGTGGAAGACGGCGGGTCTGCAGTTTCAGCATCATTGTCAGAGCTGTCCAGTGCATCAGGCACACCGTCACCGTCACTATCAGTCGGATCAATCCCGTTTGCGCTTACATTAACTGTAACAATGCTGTGTGACGCATCATTGTTGGGTATATCAAAGCTGTCATTATATGCGCCAAGTGAAGGTGGTACCGCAAATTCAAGGTCTATCGTACAGGTGCCCGCAGGTGCAACAGCCAGGCCGGAGCAGGTGTCTCCTGTTATGCTGAACGGTGATGCAAGCGGGTCATTCAGGGCGACATCACCTATATTGAGAGTGTCGTTCCCGTCATTCGTCACAGTCACTGTCGCTGTCAGCGGTGAACCGTCATAATCCGGTAAGTTACCGTAGATAAGGCCTAGGTTGCCCATGGGGACGCTCAGGTCATCAGGAGTAAGCTTGTCGTCGGTCACCGTTATGATAGGGGATAGGCCACCGGTACCCGTAAGGGTCACAAAGACGCTCGGGTCGTCAGGGTCGTTTGAGGTGATGGTAAGCAGGGAGACCTTGCCTCCGGCGGACTGTGGATTGAATGAAACATCAACGGTACAGTTACCACCAATCGCTACGTCCGGAGTGGTTGATCCGCACGGGTTTACACCTCCGCTCACGTCGAGCGTGAAGTCAGTGTTGTTGCTGTTGAGTATGTTCGTTACGTTCAACTCAGCCTGACCGATATTGAAGATGATCACGGTGTTAGGGTTGGATGAGTCACCCTCGTCCACACTGCCGAAGTCATAAGAGTCAGGTATCACCGAGATATCTGTCGGTGGTACTACGCCGGTGCACGAAAGCGAAATGTTGACAGTCGACTCGTCATCGTCATCTGAGTCTATATCAAGCGTCGTGTTCTTCGCGCCTGTCGAGAGCGGAGTACATTCGACCGTCACGGAACAGTTGTTACCGTCAGTTATGGTCGGGTTGGTCTGTCCGCAAGGGTTGCTGCCTCCGTCGAGGTCAAGCGAGAAGTGTGTATTGTCACCGAGACTGATGTCGGAGACGTTCAGGTCGTCATCACCAATGTTGGATATCGTCACCTCGTCATCGCCTGAGGAGATATTGATGACCACATCACCGAATGCAACGGCTGTCGGGCTTACGGATATCTCAGGTGCTATGTCAGAGCCCGTTCCGTCAAGGTCAATGCTCAGCGGATCCTCATCAGGATCATTGGAGTCTATATCAAGGGTTCCTGCCTTTGCGCCGGCAGACTGAGGGCTGAATGTCACGGACACTGTACAGTCGTTTCCAGGGCTGACCGTGGGGGTGGTGCCTCCGCATGGCGACCCGCCTCCGTTGAGGTCAAGGTCAAAGTCGGTTGTGTTGCTTAAGCTGATGTCATCCACTTCAAGGTCGCCCAAACCATCATTATTAATTGTAAAGGTCTGAGGGGCAGAGGAATCACCAGTCGTTACAGTGCCGAAGACCTTTGATGTAGGATCAACGCTTATATCAGGCACAGCCAGCGTACCCTCACCTGTCAGGTCAACATTAACCGTAGGTTCACTAGTATCGTCAGATGATATAGAAAGGGTCGCACTATGACTAGCTACTATAATCGGGCTGAAGGTCGCCTGCACTGTACAGTTCTGACCGGCATTGATCTCAGGGTCTACCTGTCCGCACGGGTCGCCTCCCCCGTTGAGGTTAAGGGAGAAGTGAGTGTCGTCATTAAGGCTTATGTCAGAGACAGTAAGCGCCTGGTTGCCTGTATTGGCTATGGTAAATGTCTGGGCAGCAGAGTCTCCGCCGTTAAGAACATTACCGAAATCCTTTGATGTCGGCGTGACATCGATCTCAGGGTCTTGCGTTCCTGTACCGCTTACCGTGACGGTGACAGGATCCTCATCAGGGTCATCGCTCGGTATATCAAAGCTGTCATTGTCAGCCTGCTCTGCAGAAGGTGTGAACTTAACATCTAATGTACAGTCATTGCCCGAGCTGAGGACAGCACTGTTGCATGTGTTATTTTCAATAGTGAATGGAGCTGCAAGCGGGTTGGAGCTTGCTATAGTACCTATTGTAAGGTCCGCTGTGCCGTCGTTCGTCACAGTCACTGTTGCGGTAGGTGTCGAACCGACAGGAATATCGCCGAACGGTATGTCCTGGTCATCGGTTGTGCCCTCATCATCAGTGACAGTTATGTCAGGATTATCCTCAGTAAACTTGGTGATAAAACCATCCAAATTACCATTCTGGGTATCGTCAAAGCTTGCAACGGGAAAATCTGAGATAGAGGTAGTCATGCCGCCCAAATAAAGGGCAGAGGCTGTGGTCTTAATGCCATAACCCTCTTCAAAAGCAGATCCTCCAAAATAGGTTGCGAAGTCCACTGCCCCTGTATTATCAAGAGCGACCACAACTGCATCCTGGTTTCCGTTATGTGAGCTGTCATAGGCGTTTGATGTCGGGAAATCAGTTGAAAAGGTGTTACCTGTTATGAAGAGGTTTCCTGCAGCGTCAGAATCAAGGCCGTCAAACCTGTCATCTGCAGTGCCGCCGTAATAGGTTGAGTAGATAAGCGCTGTGCCTGCAGGATTGATCTTGGATACCATGGCATCATATGTTGTAGTGCCGGCATGCGCTCCCTGAGCAGCGCTTACGGTCGGGTAGTTTAAAGATGCTGTACGGCCGGATATATAGGCGCCTGTATCATCAGCAGCGACTGCAAAGCCGAAATCATTGCCGTTTCCGGCTATAAATGTTCCCCAGCTCTGTGCGCCGGCAGAGGTGTACTTGACAACAACGAGGTCGTTGTTGTTGGCAACACCGGTTTCGTCATAAGCGCCGGTTGTCGTCGGGAAGTTGTCGCTCTTTGAATAGCCGCCGACATAAACGTTCTCTGAAGAGTCTATGCCGATACCGAAGATATGGTCATTGCCGGTACCGCCGAGGTATGTCGACCAGTCGAGAGAGGTGCCGTTAAGGCTAAGCATCAGTGCAACGCCATCCCAGGAGCCGCCGCCGCGTGATGCCTGTGCGGCGTTTGCCTGCGGAAAGTTTGTGGACTGAGTCCTGCCGGCAACATATACGCCTGCTAAGCCCAATTCGATGCCCTGCCCAAAATCACCGGAGGTGCCGCCTATGAAGGTGGAGGAGTCGAGGTCATCACCGGCAGCATTAAGCCGGCAAACAAAGATGTCAGCGCCGCTTGATTTATTTGTCTGAAATACACCGGGAGTGGTAGGAAAGCTCGTACTGGTAGTATCACCAACTATATATGCATTGCCTGAAGCGTCAACTGCTATACCTTTTCCTGCAGATACCCCGGGACCGGTGCCGCCGATATAGGTGGAATATAAAAGCGCGCTTCCAGCTGCATTCACCTTTGATACAAAGACGTTTGTGTCGTTGCCCGGAGGTGAGTCCTGATAATCACCAGTTTCAGTGGGGAAGTCTATTGAGGTCGTCTCACCCACCAGATATGCGTTGCCGGAGGAATCCACATCAATAGCGCGGACTGTCTCAGCATTGCTGCCTCCGATATATGAGGAGTATGCTACGACTAAAGGGTCTATGATAAGCTTACGGCCTTTGTCATATGAGGCAATATCAAAACCATAGACAAAACCGGGGCCGTCAGAATCCTTAATCACAAACTTGCCTTCAACATCCACCTTCTTTCCTTCAACAAGCTGGTATATCTCAGGTATATGCTGTGTGATGACGCCGTGCTTCAGCTTTAGCAGAAGCTCTCCGCCTTCTGTCAGTGAAAGGCCGCCCAGGCCGCTGTATTGAAATGAGATGTCTGCTATATCAGCACCGGGGGAAACCTCAATATCATACTCAAGCATACGCTGGTTGCCGTAGAACCTTATATCAACACCATTGTAGGCGTCCCTGTAAACCACATCGCTGTATGAAGATATATTTCGCTTCCACCCCTTCGGGTCATTCCCGACAAGGTAGTTGAACTTTGCCTCCTGCAGTCCCTCTGCCTCTACTGCAGAGCTGCTGTTCATCCCCACAGGTTTCAGATTGACAATCTCACTTATGCCGCCGCTCTTGTTAAGGCGGATAATGACACCGCTCTCTGTAAAGTAGGTCGTGTGTCCCTGGGAATGCTCATAGTAAAGAACCTCTTTGTCCACCTGTCCCTCGTTCTGGACAAAGTATAGCGGCAGTGCACCGTAACTATTATCCGACACTTTTTTGCGAGTCATATCTGAACCGGTTTCAAATTCAAAATATGTCGCAGATACGCCGGCTGCAGTCAACAGTGAAAGCGCAAATGCAAAGATTACAAAGATGGTTAAGAAGCTTGATACTCTATTTTTCTTCATTTTCGAGACACACATTGTTCCCCCTTTGATTGAAAGTAATTTATTAGGCCAATATGATGCGTAAGATTTCAGATAAGTATAGTAGATTAAGCAAATAAAATCTAAATGTCAATGGATATACAATAAGCTTATAAGCATTATAAATGTTTTAAATTTGCATGAAAAAGCAACTAGTTATCAGATATTGAGAAAATCCTTAGTTCCGGCAGATCATCTTTGGTAATTATTGTAAATCCATCCGGCAACTTAACCTCTTCACCTCCCCATAAAAAGTAGTAGTCAATGCCTTCAGCTCTGAGTTCTGATAAAAGCCCGTCCTCTCCTGGCTTCTTCACAGGCATACCGTAATACAGACTGACACCTTCATGTGTTTCATAATTCTGATGATAGACAAACTGGAGGGTATCACCCCACCTGTCATTTGATGCAATATTGCCTGAAATATCATAACGGTCCTGCAGCAGGCTGTATAAACTGAAGAGCCTCTCCCCCCGCTCAGGCTTCTGAGGTATCTGTCGCAGTGGGATTAATATAAAGGATAGTATACATAATACAATGAATATATTTCTAATGATTATGCTTTCAGAAAAGCGTCTATAACTGATGATCTGGGTCAGAAGTTTTCCGGCCATAAAGAGGAGCAGAACATTGCAGAGCCAGAAATATCTTACGTTGTCAAAATATACGATAAACGGGGTATAGCCTGCAGAGTAGAGGCCTACGGTCATAAGAGGATAGATGATATCACCCGCCTGAAGAAGCTTCTTTACAGGCTTCAGACATAAAAAAAGATAAGCGAGGATAACTGGTATCGAGAATATCGAGAAGAACTTTGTGAATACCTGAAGTATCCTGTATGAATTCTTAAGTACATGCTTTGCCCTGTGCTCGAGGCTGAACGCCGCCCCTTCCCCGGAACTGACCTCCACCAGTGAAGGATCATCCCATGCGCTGAAGGCGGTATCATATGGCGGCTCAAGAAGCCCTGCCCAATATACAGGATCGCTCTGCTGCTGGCCTCCAAGCTCAGGATCCCCCTGCATCGCAGCACTTACAAGCTGAAGGTTATACCTGCCCGCAGTGCCGACAGTGAAGTAACCGTATTTAAAACTTATAAGCCCTATCCATGTGCCGCATATAAGCACAAAGAGCATTAGGCCTGCTGCCGCGTTCTTCAACACATTAGACCTTGAGGCGCTGTCATGACATCTAAGATAATGCAGGATGTTCATCAGGATAAAATGCGAGAGGAAGAAGGGTAGCGCGTAATGCTTGCTGAAGTAGGCAAAAGAACCAAGAAGGCCGCATATGACCCCGTTTGATAATTTTGCAGAATAGTCACCCCTGAAGATCACTGAAACATAAAAGACGATAAAACATAGGAGCATCAGGTCGGGAAAGATCATAATCGTATAGCTGACAGCGATAGGAACAAAGGCAAACTGGATAGCCGTCCTGACCCTTTTGTCAAGTTCAAACTGTTGAGAGAGCAGCCATACTCCTGCCATCAGAAAAAGGCCCGCAATAACATTGAGTATTCTTGACGCAATTAAAGGACTTATTCCCAGCTTGATGAAAGGGACCAGCAACCAGGAGATAAGCGGCGGCCAGAATCCGTTCAGGGCATTGGCGAAATTCCCATCTGCATATTCAAGAGCAACGGTAAAGTAACCTATGCTGTTTGCCTGAAGCCCTTCATAGCGATAGTAGTACTGGAGAAGAATGCTAAAAAAAAGGTAGAGACAGCTTGAGAGTATAAAATAGCGACTGGACATTAATGAATGGCCGTTTTTTTCGTCATTACTTATCATATATAATGCAGATCATTCAATTACCGGCTTCTTCTCTATGTCATTTATTGCATCTGACAGGTAACTGCTTAAAACAGCCCCGCCCTTTGCGTTCAAATGGTATATATCCATATACATATCATCTTCATTTACTGCATTCTGTGCTTTAACAATATATAAATCCTTGTACTCCTTCTTTAATTTGTCAATAAACTCATCATACTGTTTCAGGGAATCAGCGCCTTCAATTTCACTGTACAGATATGATGCAATTACGGGAACATATAAAATTATTGTTACATCATTAGCCTCGGCAAGATCAAGCATCTTTCTGAAATACTTAGAATAAAAAGGTGCCATGTAAAAATGGTCCAGATCAACATAATCAAAGAACTTCTCATATCCGCTCATTTTTGATTCTTTTGGATATGACTCATCGGCTCTCTCCGGATAGTGACCTTTATCCATATGAACCTGTTCGATAAAACCGCTGAGCTGAGCCTTATCCGGTATCTCAAAAGATAGGGGGGATTTCAGGAACTCCTTAAAACGGCCTTGATGTTTCAGGGAGGGAAATAAGAATTTAATGCCTTTGGCCACGCCAAACTCCTCAAAAAAAACAGCTATATTTCCTTTCCTGAGGTCGAATAAATTTGTAAGAGCGTTATCAGGAAATTCATTCGGGTAGACATCGGTCAAAAAAGGAGAAAAACCTACTACAAGATAGTCGGGGGGCTCATGACCTGCATTTATTAAATTCCTGAATAGCCAGTAAGAACCGATGGTGCCCTGGGCTCCATAAGTAGAAAAGTTAAAACTGGAAAGACCGGTCTCCTCTTCTATCACTCCAGGAATTATACTTACATGACTGTTTGAATCACCAACTATTACAACATCAAAATCATCTTCACCTGATCTGGACACATCATTCTTTATCTTAAGCCTCAACCCTTCAAAAGGTGTTGCTATCCCCTCAACAGATGGGGAATAAAAATAGTTATCCAGTGAAGAATTAAAGAATTCAAAGGAGAGTACCAGAGAGAGTGTAAGCAGAAAGCCTAATGGTAATTTATTAAAACTGAGCATAAATATATTCCTGCCCCCCCTCAACCCCGAATATTATTACAAAATAAAAACAGATAAAATAAAAAACAGCCCTGGCCAACGGGTTCCATTTCAGAACCACCATCAGGTCATTCTTCCGGTACTGTATTATTTCAAGAACAATGAGTATCCAGGAATAGAATATTATTCGGGCAATGATATCCAGCCTGAACTCAAATATATTCAGGTTCAGGAAAATACTATGCAGCAGGTCGTAAACCTGCAATAGGGATTTTGACCCGAACATCAACACGGCGATTGAAGTAATATGGAACATAAAAACAATTCTTACCAAAAACCAGGCGCTTTTTAATATACCGCTTTTAGGATTAACCGCTCTTTTCAGCTTCGGCTGTATAATTTGATGTATGACCAGAAGAATTCCATAATAGAGACCAAACAGTAAAAAGTTCCATGCTGAACCGTGCCATAGTCCCAAAAGGGTCATTGTTACCACAAGGGAAATATATATCCTCTTATCCCCTTTTACCGAATGAAGAGCAACAAACAGCGGGGTGAATATAAAATCTCTGACCCAGGTACTCAGGCTTATATGCCATCTGCGCCAGAAATCTGAAATATTAGTAGCAAAAAACGGCAGATTGAAGTTGTTCATCATATCAAAGCCCAATACCTTCCCCAGCCCTAATGCCATGTTTGTATATCCGGCAAAGTCACAATATATCTGTATCACATACGCATATAATGTCGGCAGAACCATGGCACCATCATACGGTGCCGACGAAGCAAAAAGAGGGCCGGTAATGTTTGCAAGATTATCCGCAATAAATAATTTCTGAAAAAGGCCCCAGAATATTAGATAGCAGCCCTCATAAAATTTGTCGGAAGTTATTTTTCGCGGAGAGCTTATCTGAGGAAGCAGGGCCTTGGCCCTGTCGATAGGCCCGGAGAGGAGTGCAGGGAAAAATGATAGAAACAGGGCGTAATCCAGAAAAATCCTTGTAGGTTTAAGCTGCCCCCAATAAATACTAATAGTATAACTCAGGGTTTTGAATGTATAAAAAGAGATCGCTATAGGCAGTACTATGCTGAAGATATAGGGTTCAAAATCAAAACCGAAAAGATTCAACAATGACTGAAGGTTAAATGCAAAGAAATTGAAATACTTGAAGATCCCGAGAATTGTGAGATTACCGACCACACTCAGATGCAGGAAGAACTTCTTAGTTTTTGGATCTTCGGACTCATCTATCCTGATCCCGCATATATAGTCCAGTATCGTTGATATCAGTATTAACGACAGAAACCTCCAATCCCATGAAGCATAAAAGAGGTAGCTGGCAAAAAGCAGCATTCTGTTTTGCCATCTATGACTCAGGATCAGATAAAGGACAAAAACTGATACAAAAAAACCTGCGAATTCTACTGAATGAAATAACATAATATATATTAGGGAATATCTGGAAAAGTTATTTTAGCATACCATTTTGTAATAGTTCACTATAACCGACAACTCTGCCGCAATGAACTCCGGAACAGAAATCCTCACACACACAAAGAGGACTGACAACATTAATAAATATCGGGCCGTCAAACAGCGGCAGAATTGAAAAAAAGAATTCAAAGTGTCAAAATATGAATTAACAAATCTAAAGAGCTATCATTTATTGTATTTACTGTTAATAAAGCCAGAGCAGACCTGAGATGATTAACAAAATCCTGTTTATAGATGTTGACCATAATGAGTTACTGGGAACTAACAGCCAACTCTTTTCAAGCTGGACACATCATCCGCTAGGTTTACTTTATCTATCCTCATCTATCCATAAGAAATTCCCGGATACTGATATCCGCATTTTTCATACCATTACAAGCAAGAACCCGATTGAAGACATTGAGTCTCTTATTTCTGAGTTCTCCCCTGACCTTATAGGACTTCGTTCACTCTCCATTGCTTATGATTCATTCATGAAGGTATCGAAGTTTATTCGTAAAACCACGCCAGAGACCACGATTATTGCAGGGGGTCCACTACCATCATCTTCTTACAAAAACCTGCTTACTGATGATTTGGCTGATATCATAGTTTTTGGTGAAGGTGAAGAAACTTTTGTCGATTTCATGAGCAGTTACAACCAGAATGACAAGTTGCCTCTGGACATTTCAGGAACAGCTGTAATGGATAACGGGGATGTGAAAGTTAATGAGTCGCGTCCTTACATCAAGGACATCGATTCACTGCCGACTCCTGATTATGAACTTATCAAACTAAAGGACTACGAAGGAATATCAAATCATGCCTTCCAGGACACCTCAAAATGTGCGTTCATATGCAGTTCAAGAGGGTGCCCTTACAACTGCTTTTACTGCCACCAGTTTTTCGGAAAGAAAATCCGCCACCGGACACCTGAGAACGTTGTTGCTGAGATCAAAGAACATGTTGAGAAGCGAGGGATAAGGGATTTTGTATTTGTTGATGACACCTTTAATGTTCCCATGAAAACCGCCAAAGAAACACTGTCCCTTATGATAAAAACAACCCCCGGAATCCGCATTAACTTTCCAAACGGATTACGCTCAGACCAGATCGATGATGAATTGATCGATCTTTTTGAAGAGGCAGGCACTGTTCAGATGTCCCTTGCTATAGAGACAGCCAGTCCGAGAATGCAGAAGATTGTAGGCAAAAACCTCAACCTTGATAAAGCACATGAAGCGATATCCAACGCCTCGAAAAGATTCATCGTTGGAGTGTACTTCATGCTTGGATTTCCGTTTGAAACATATAATGAAGCGATGGAAACGATAAAGTTTGCAGAGCAGTTCGATCATATTGCACAGCCGGTCTTAAGTGTTGTCCGTGTATTTAAAGGAACCCCCCTGTTTGATATGCTTGAACCGAACGAAAAACAGATAAAGTTTCTTGAAGACCAGGAGTTTCATCCCTTTCAGCCAAAGATCATGTCAAAAGATATTCACTTTTACGGCGATATCTTTCCTGATGATAAGGTTCCCTTATCAGGAGACGAGGTCAAAGCACTGCGTATCGAATGGCTCAAAAAAGTAGTAATGAATCAAGACCGTATCAACAACAGTTATAATATATTGAAAAAGTTCCTTACAGATGATCACATTTATACATTTTATAAGAATTTTTATGATAACCCCGGTTTTGACGAAAGAGCATTAAAGAGACTACTTGGCAAGCCTGCATAAACAGGCTATTCATTCTTCATTAAACCATATTAGCTGCAGCTTATATATAAAGGATGTTATATGAAAGAAGAACTTAAAAAGTTTGTTATTGACAGCTTCATGTTCGGTGAAGGCACACTGGATGATGATGAGAACCTGTTTGAGTCCGGAATAATTGATTCATTAGGATTTGTAAAGCTTCTTGCATTCGTTGATGAATCATTAAAAGTCCATCTTGAAATGAGCGACGTTGTAATTGAGAGATTCGGCACCATAAACCAGATGGTTGAGACGATCGAAAGCAAGACAACCGTATAACGCATATTCACCATACTCATTTCAATATATGCCATTACTTCATAACCTGCTGACTGAAAGCGCAAAAAGAGTTCCTGCCAAGACTGCGGTCATATATAAGGACGAAAAGATATCCTATGGTGACCTTGATATGTCTACCGATCTGCTTGCATCCTGCCTGATCAACAATGGTGTGAAGGCTAAAGAACGGATCGGCATATATATAGATAAATCCATTAATTCTGTCACTGCGGTCTTCGGCATACTCAAGACAGGCGGATCCTATGTCCCTCTTGACCCTCTTGCCCCTTTTGAAAGACATCTGCTTATCATAAATGACTGTTCCCTGAAGTATCTGGTAGCATCATCAAAGAAACTTCCCCAGATAAAGCAGATACTTAAACAGGAGAACACACTTGAGCATGTTGTTTTTATAGACATCAACAGGGATGAGTTCAAGGGAGAGCTTGCTGGACCGAAGATACTCTTCAAGGATGATATCATGGGCTCGGAAATAACAGGGCCTGTAGTGCATGCATCTGAGGAGGATCTTGCATACATCCTGTACACATCCGGCTCGACCGGCCTTCCCAAGGGCGTCATGCTTTCTCATAATGCAGCGTTTGCTTTTATAAAGTGGTGTCATGCTACTTTCAACATAAACGATAATGATATAGTATCTTCACATGCCCCTTTTCATTTCGACCTCTCTATCTTTGATATCTATACGACAATAATGGCCGGTGCATCGCTGTGCCTGGTGCCTCAGGGTTTATCATCATTTCCAAAGTCTGTTGTGAATTTCATTGAAAGTCAGAAAATAACCACATGGTATTCAGTGCCTTCTATCCTCACACAGATGATACTTCACGGTGGCCTTGAACAAAGTAAACTCCCTGCCCTGAGGCAGATACTATTTGCGGGCGAGGTCTTTACATCAAAATATCTGAGCAGGTTAATGGAGATATTACCGGATATTAAGTACTACAACCTCTACGGCCCTACCGAGACTAATGTTATCACCTGTCACCATGTCGATAAAAAACCTGACATATCCACCTCTATTCCGATAGGTATGCTCTGTGACGGCGTAAAGAGCTATATACTGAACGACTCTGGTGAACTTGCAAAGGATGGGGGCATGGGCGAACTGTATGTCAGCGGGCCTACACTTATGAATGGTTACTGGAATGACCCTGAAAAAACAGACCGTGTTCTCTTCAGAGGATCGTTTAAGCATGCGCCTGGTGAGAAGGTATACAATACAGGCGACCTTGTAAGCTATAACGAAAAAGGCGCCCTGAGGTATCACGGGCGCGTTGACAACATGATAAAGAGCCGCGGCTACCGGATCGAGCTCGGTGAGATAGAAACCGACCTATCAGCTCATCCTGATGTCCTGGAGGTTGCGGTCCTTGCACTGCCTGACGAAGAGATCGGTAAATGGATCAAGGCATATGCTGCAATCAAGGAAGGAAGCACCGTTACTGAGAACGATCTTAAGCACTTCTGCTCCAAAAAACTGCCGCACTACATGGTACCTGAGGTAATAATTGTAACCGGCCACCTGCCAAAGACATCCACCGGCAAGATCGACAGAAAGTTGCTTGAGAAAGAGAGCCTTGAAGAAGAAGGTGAAGTTTAGCTGACCTAGGCCAGGTTCAGAAGTGATGAATACTCAATATACCTACCCTCACCATAACCATCAGGCCCTATGGTCTCTGGCTTCATACCGGGGTGAGTAACGATCTCAACATCGCTGTCCCTGAACCTTTCAATTAAGCACTTAAGGAGTCCGGGATAGTCACCACCCACTGCAAGCGGCATCAGAACAAGATTCCTACTGTATTCAATCCCTTCCCTGTCAAGTCTTGTCTTCATTATCCCCCCCAGAGCATAAAGCAGCAGCATCTTTGGCACCTGCTTAAAAAATCCATGGCGTATAAATGATGACAAGTAAAACAACATCTGCCCCGGCTCCATAGTTATACAGCGTATTGAGCCGATGCCTTTATCTTTGGCAAAAGTGATAAGAGCCGTAAGAACAAAAGGGATTATATGGATATGCTGATGTGTATCAAGATATGAAAACTTAAACCCTTTGGAAACAAGCGCCTCAAATTGACCCTCAACATATCCCATGATCTGTTCCTTGCTGAGCCTTCCGGTAACAATATGAAAAAGCAGTTTCAAAGGAGAAAGCTCAATCCCCTGACCGCTGCTATATTTCAAGGGAAGTGTAAGGTTAAAATGAAGGCCTGCCTCAACATGTGCCCCTAGATCTTCTAATGATAAATCAAGATTGCCTTCAGCCATGACGCTGACCTTTGAGACGATCTGTCTTTCGGCAAGTTCAGATATGGCAGAGTTGATCTCCTCTGTCATCCCAAGGTCATCAGCAGTGATCCTGAAACCCATGGCCTATTTCCTGTAGTATCCTGTTAAACGTTTTAAAAGGACCTTGAACAGGCCGGATGACATGATAAAGGTCTGCTTAATAAAGCTGATCGTGCTCATCTCCGAATCATAATTAAGTTCAACAGGTACAGTAGATATCTTCCTGCCGTTCTCCTTTGCGCATGTCAGAAGGTCAACATCAAAACTGAAGCCTGAAATTGTCATCCTGTTAAAGACCTGTTCTGCAGTTTCACGGTCAAACCCCTTAAGGCCCGCCTGCGTATCTTCAATACTCAGGCCTGTAAAGAGGTTTATGAGCCAGTTATAGACCCTGCCAGACGTGTGCCTTATATAAATATATGAGAGGTTTGAAGACTTTATCCTATATATGCTGTCCGGATGCATCCTGCTGGCAATGACAACATTTGCCTTTTCATCACTTAAGTCCTGCACTATATTAGAGAGATTCTCAAAAGAGTAAGGAAGGTCAGAATCAAAAAAAACGATTATATCGCCATCGGCAGCCTCAACACCCTGCTTTACAGCCAGTCCCTTGCCCACATTCTTCTTGAGGTCAAGGTACTTTAACGATACTCCATCGCTTTCTTCATCAATAAACTTCCTGATAGCAGCATCCGTGCCGTCAGTGCTCCCGTCATTCACCACGATCACCTCACTCCTGAACCCTGATCCGGCACAGTACCCTGCAAATATGCGGAGATTATCATAGATAAATGATTCGGCCTGGTAGGCAGGAAGGATATATGATATCAGCGATGTATTCTTTACTCTATCCATGACAGCAACCTGTTTTAATAATAATGACGTATGCAGTATATTGACATTAGAGTTTGCTCAGGGCTATGAGCCAATTCCTTATTACTGGAAACTCATCAAAAAGGTGTTTTACTAATTTCCTGAAACCGCTCTTTGCAGTATCAAGAAGATAGTAATAGTAGCTTCTATATATTTTTACATCATAACTGATTAACTCGCTGTTTGACCATTTTAATTTATAAGGCTCTCCCCCGCGCATAAGGTCAAACCGGGTGAATTTCTGCTCAAAACATTGCATGAGCAGATAATAAAGGTGCACTTTGCCGGGAGAATATTTACTGAAGTTTGAGTCAAATACAGGTATCCAGTAATAGAACTCTCCATTATGCCTGAAGGCAAAGACTATAGAGACAACCCTGTCCTTCAGCCTTAATATAGAGATGTCCAGCCATTTCATACTGCTGAAGCTCGCAGCAAGCTCATTAATAAATTCTCTTACCTCTTTACTCTCAAATATACTCTTCCCTATCTTGTCGGCTTGCCTTTCTTTGTGAAGTCTGAAGAATTGCTCCATTATTTCGGGCTTGGCCTCATCATGGTCTTCAAATATGATCCCGCCTTCAGTCTTTGCCCTGTTATGGGATGTCCTTATGTCCTGCCTGACACCCTTACTGACAGACCTGAAGTATTCATCCCATGTATTCTCGATCCTTAATGCAGGGTTGACATTGCTCACACTGACAACACACCTGCTCTCCAAACTATCTATCACATCCTTGAGCGGCATATAGTCAGGAGATGTTTCGCAGATCCTTCCGAAGTTTATTACCCCAAACCTGTTCTGTCCCTGCAGAAATTCTATCATTGACCTTAGCACTTCTTTTCTCTTCCTTGAAATGAGAAAGCCAGCGTAATCGGCAAGGACTCCTCCGAAGAATGTAACCACAGGCCTCGTTAGTAGAGGTATGCTGCCAGGCACAGCCATAAGCGGGGCTATCCCGATGATCTCACCTTCATCTTCAACAGTAAGAACCAGCAATTCATTGCCATCCCCAAAGTGCTTCCACCAGAGCGAGTTCCACTCCCATGATGTAAAAATATTGCTGGAATCACTTTTCGAAAAGAGCTCTTTCCATTCTTTATCTAACTCCAGCAGTTCCTTGTAAAGAGAAACAACACTAACATTCATGAAGATCTATCCATCGTAAAGTTAAAGTTCATCATAAGATATTCCTGCAGACCTGTTATTGAAAAGAATGTCTTTGTGAAAAATACAATAATACAAAAAAGAATACTCAGCAGCCAGACCTTAAAAGGCCCTCCCTTAACGAGTATGCTTCTAAAGGAAAAACATCCTCCTCCGGCCTGCTGTCAATCGTCTTGTCAACACTGTAAGTCATGAGCTGTTCTTTCAGTTCTACACCCCTTTTTGAGAGAATGGAGAGCAAACCCGCAGCATATGTGACAAGAGAGAGAGGTATATGCAGTTTACGGTTTCTGACGCCCGCAGCATCTGAGATCATGTCGACAAGCTGATTGTATGAAACAATATCTCTGCCGGCAAGAAACAGTGTCTTCTCCCTGAAACGCTCAGCATCATCCAGCACTTCACATATTGACCCTGTCATATCATTAATATAAAGAGGCTGGACCTTATATTCACCATTACCAAGAATAAGAACCAATTTTCTCCTTTTAACAGTCTTTATAAATTTTCCGATCGTACCCTTATTATTCATTCCATAAATTATTGAGGGCCTCAGGATCGTATAATTAATGCCGCCTCCCCTGACCGCTTCTTCAGCCTCCAGCTTTGAACTGGAATACAGATTTTTTAATGGCAAAGCGACATTCAGGGTGCTGAGAAAAATAAACTGTCTGATGTTATGCTGCCTGCTGGATAATATTAAATTGTTTGTCCCTTCAACATTAACACTGTGAAGAGAATCAGCATCATGACTTTTAATAAGTGCTGCCAGATGAACCACCTGACTCACACCTTTCATTGCGTTATTAACTGAATCCATGTCGCATATGTCACCCTGGACGATCTCAACTTTATCACCAAAAAGTTCTAATTCGGGAGAGGAACTTCTTACGAGACACCGGATCTCTATGCCCTTTGAAACAAGCAGTGCTACAAGATTATGCCCTACAAACCCATTCGCTCCAGTCACAAGAATCATGTAAATACCTTGAGCCTTAGGAATTTCATTATCCACGCAGCCCTCAAGTAATAATCGTTATATGCTCTGGATTTCAGGTTCATTAGTTGATCATGTGTGAGGTTCTTATGTTTAAAGACCGGGGTGTAAATATCATAATGCTCAAAATCATGGTCAGTTATAAGTCCTGCTTTATAGATCTCATCATAAAACTGAGTTCCGGGATAAGGAGTGCTTATAGTGAACTGGGCACCTACCGTATTCAGTTTTTTAGCGTACTCAATCGTCCCCATTGCCGTCTCTTCTGTATCATCACCCAATCCAAGAATATAGTACCCTGTCACCGATATTCCTTTCTTATCACAGTAACTCAATATACGCTTCTGATACTCAGCATTGAAGGATTTTCTGCCGGCATCGCTCAGCACCGCCTTGCTGGCTGCTTCAATTCCTACATTTATAGTCCTCAAGCCTGACAGGTACAAAAGGTCCAGAAGTTGCTCATCCAGACAGTTAAGGTGTGTCTCACAAACGTACTCAACATCAAGATTTCTCTTTATTATCTCTTTAGCGATCTGGGATACCCTCTCCTTATCAAGTGTAAATATCGGATCTCTAAAGAGCAGAAAACCCGCCCCCATCTCCTTTACAAGAAACTCTATCTCATCAACAACATTAAGATAGCTTCTACCGCGCCATTTTTTACCGGCAGTGATCGGGTATGGGCAGTATTGGGCACAGGAAAAGGTGCACCCTCTGCTTGAGATTATAGGGAAGAATCTCTTTCCTTGGGAGAAGAGAAAGAACGGTTTGTACTTAAAGCTATCAGAAGGGAAAAGATCCCATGCTGGAAAAGGAAGGGAATCAAGGTCCTCAACAATCCCTACATCAACAATTCCTTGAGGGAGGGGAGACATGTTATCCGGGTCCATAAAAAAGACTTCCGGCTCACCCTTTATCACAAGGTCCACATGGTCTAAATAGAGTTCAGGTTTTATAGATGCAAAAGGCCCAACCACACATACAGCCGCAGATGTCTCTCTCTTAACCTTTTCTGCCTGTTTTATCTCCCCTTTGTAATCAACAATAGAGCTGTAAATGATAACAAGGTCAGTATCTGGAGGAATAACATCATCAGAGACAACCACATCTTGCCCCTGTTCCCTTAAAATCCCCGCTAGATACCCTATCGCAAGCACGGGATAGGCTATTGTACGTTTCTTCAGATAGGTCAGTAATCTGGCCATAAAGGATGTACCAAAATGGCTCACTGTACCCAAACCTCCTGAAGCATCCTTATTGACAAGACCCTTTTTGGGAGAAGATGTATTTAATATAGTTATTTTCAAATCATCAGTCTCAACACCGTTATAAAGAAACTACCTTGGCACTATCCCAGTTTATCATTTTTTCTGCTGTCCTAATGTCCACAAACTCAGAATCATCTATCAGCCTCTCAAGCTTAGAAAAGGCCGATCTCAGTCCATAGTATGACTTGAACCTTCTAAGTAATGACAGCCCCTCTATCATCGGTTGGTCAGGGTCAAAGTCTCTGGGGTGAAAATAGGTCATGACATAATCAGACCTCTTCTTAAAATACCTGATGAGCCAGTAAGGAAAAAGCCTGAAGTACCCGCCGCCTGAGAATATGATATCCTTTCTCAGAAAAGTTGTGAGGCTAATTGGAAACTCCTTTATTTTACTCCCGTTAATATCTACAATTACGGGTTCTGCAGCACCGAAATCCTCAAATCCGCCATGAGCCCTTCTGGAAGGGAAAATGGAAGAATCAATCTCAATCCCCCTTGATACAAGTTCTTCAAAAATCCATTTGCATTTTTCACTGACCGAGAACCCCGGCGCTCGGTATAAGCTGACTTTTTTTCCTGTAATATCTTCGATGGATTTAATGGAACGATCCAGGTCAGATACAAATTCACTCAATGTCTGTTCATAAACAAGCTGGTGCATATCAGAATGAGTTCCTATCTCATACCCAAGTGAATCAATTCTTTTAACTATGTCAGGATGCCTTCTTGCTATCCAGCCGAGGCAGAAGAATGTAGCACTCTGTTTTTTTTCAGAGAGAAGTTCAAATAACCTATCCGTATTCGCGTGAAGTCTATGCTCATAACCGCTCCATTTTTGCTCCGTTTTAGTTGAATCATTATCAAGTATATGAAACCAGTCCTCTATATCGAAGGTCAAGATATCCATCAATAAAATCTCTTGCCAATTCTTAAAAATTCCTTCACATCGTCCCAGGCAGGAAAAGAAAAGTATGTCATATGGCTTTCATCATTCTCTATAACTTCATAGCCGCCCTTTTCTATAAGACTTATAGACTCTATGATCAGATCCATTCCCTGCGCCTTTGTATACTGAATAAGCTCTTCAAGGCTTCTATCACCTATCTCAATCCTTCTTTGAAGAAGTATAGGACCACTGTCCACCCCTTCATCAGTAAAGATCACAGAGATACCGGTATACTTCTCATTGTTCCTTAAAACCCAGAAACCCGGCATCAATCCGCGGTACTTAGGCAGCAGGGACGTATGGAGAACAATGCATCCCTTCGGGGCCAGTTCAAGCAGCGGTTTTCTGAATATCTGGTTTCCTGAGATAGTAATAAGAAGGTCAGGATTGCAAGCCCGGATGCTATCTAAAGATGTATCACTGTTAATCCCTTCTTCCGGTTCAATAACAGTGATGCCATGCTGCTTCAGTATTGTCTTTAACTTTTTTTTCTTATCAAATTTGTTAACAATGAACTTGAGTATATACCTGGTAAGGAAAGCACCTCCAAAGATCCTGTATGTATTTGCTATTTTCTGAAACACTGTCTCTTTTTTGCAAAAGGGAGTGGCCTCGAAAACAACACACCCTTGTATCTTTGAATGAGACGGCATATTGCGAATTAAGTAATCTACATTCTCGGCAAGATAAAAGGGGTCATCCTGAGTAATAAGAACAATATTCATAGAACACTCACATAAACATTATAATTCATTTCAACAACCATGTCCCAGTTATAATCCACCTCCAGCAGCTTCAGCCTCCTCTTCCTCTCTTCATCCAGCATTGAGTTGTTAAGATGGTAGTGTATCTTTCCTGCAAGGTCGTTAACATCCCCCTGCACGAAGAAATTCTCAGGGCCAAGGTCGATCTGCAGATTCGCCTCTATATCACTTGCCAGCACCTCTATCCCATAGCTTAAGGCCTCAAGCAGCGCAAAAGAGAGCACCTCATGTTTTGAAGGAAGGACAAACAGCTTGGCATTGGAATAAAGGGCCTGCAGTTCCACACCGCTTATAAATCCGGTAAGGATTATCCTGTCTGACCTGAGGGCGAGTTCTTTGACCATCAGACTGTAATCACTCTCATGGTCGGCATCGCCGGCTATCACAAGCTTTATGTTTATAAGATCAAGACGCGTATAGGCCTCTATCAGATCCTCTATAGCCTTCTCCTCTGTAAAACGTCCCGCAAAGAATAGATAACCGTTTTTTGACAAACCGTATTTACGTAAGTAACCTTCTTCCTCATTCTTCTCAATATTGTAATGTTTGATATCAATGCCGTTATGTATGACAAGAGACCTGTCAGTATATTTTTTTAAATGCTCATTTAATGCATGCGATACTGCTATCACCCTGTCAGCCATTAAAGCTGACCTTTCAGAAAGCCTCCAGATAAATCTCGCGGCTCTCCCCCATTTTGGATATAGATAATCCCTTGAGTGCTGTGTGTAGACAATCTTCAATCCGAACAGCTTTAAGACCGGTATGAAGATACCGCAGTTAAGGCCCTGAACATGAACGATGTCAGGCCTTTGCAATATAGCATATAAGGAGGCCTTGAGACCGTAATAGAGTTTTTCAAAACTCTTTGACCTGATACTGTTTATATACTTAAACTTTATGCGGTCAAACCTGGTTTCAGCGCCACTCTTGTATCCTGATATAGAAAGAACGGTAATATCAACATCCTCCCTCTCCGCCATCCGGGGGTAGAGCTCTTCACAGTGCTTTTCTATACCTCCCTGAACACCAGGAAAACCTCGCGCACCAATTACAAAAACATTCACCTTATAGACCTGCCTTTATCTTATAAATCCTTTTATTGTTTTCACACCCGGAATATACTCCTTAGAAAATAAAAAAATCTGCTCTCAAAAATACCTGAAAGCCTCGCTTTAAGAACAAATAATTCAAAATCTCTCATACCTATTCGTTTTAATGCAAAAAGATCGTTATCGCTATTTACAAAACCGTTATCAGTGGAAAAAGCAGCGGCAAAACCACACTCTCTTACAATACCCAGAGACTCCTCAGTGAAATCTCTCCCCCTCTTCCCGTAAGGGTACGCAAAGAAATGAACTGTTTCTTTCAATATTTTCTCCAGAGCATTTTTGGAACCAGTAACCTCTGAAATAGCTTCTTCCCTATTCAGGCCGGACATAACAGGGTGTGAAACAGTATGCGCCCCGAATGTTATTCTTTTTTTTGCCATAGATACTATCTCATCCTCACTCAAGCCAAAGCTCTGTCCGATATGGTCTGTTGCAACAAAAATTGTAGCAGGAAGCCCATATTCAATGAGCACAGGGAAAGCTTCTGTGTAGTTGTCCTTAAAGCCATCATCAAAGGTTATGGCAACAACATTACTTTCAGGAACTGTACCGTGCTTGTAAATATTAACCATCTCATCTAATGTTATCACTTTGAAATCCCTCGAAAGGTATTCGACCTGCTCTTTAAACCTCTCGACTGATACTGTTATATCTCTATCATCAGGATGGTCATTGACGCTGTGATACATTAAAATGACTGCGATCGGCTTTTTAGTGACCCTGGTACAGAAAAAAGCATATAGAGGTATGATGCCGGAGTAATACAAAAAAAAGGAGAGCGCCTTTCCTATATGCCAGGCAACAGTGTATTTCAGCCTTATTGAGTTTCTGCCTTTGCCGGATATCTTATTCAATTGATCATCTGCCGGTTAATTATTAAAATCATCTTATTGTGTAAGGACATTATATTATTTACCTATATTATAAATATAAAAATCACTGCTCTCTTTATTTATGATCTTCTTATATGCCCTGATTATGCCCCTCGCCTCTGAAAAGTCCAACCTTAAAAGCATCATTGCCGAAGCGCTGAAGAAAAAACCGATATTAAGCCAGAAAAAGCAAAAATAATTATACAGATTACTCTCTAGGTTTTTCCTGAAGAAATGATAGAGGAAGTAAAGAGAGCTCTCTACTATTTTTGCATGATCATGCCTGCCGGAGTCTGACATGACATGGACAAGCCGCGAGCCCGGGGTGATCACAAGTTTAAACTCTCTTGAAACTCTGAATGAGAAATCAAAATCCTCTCCCAAGGCATAATTGATAAAATCTTCATCAAACCTGAACTTTTCAAAGACTTCTTTTCTATAGCCGGTCAGGCCGCCTGATAATTTTGTGGTCTCAATATATTCATGTGTCCTGAGTTTTTGATCAGTATATATAGCAACCCTCCTGTCAGACAGGTTGCCGATCATAAAGTATTTGTGCTGAATACCTCCCATAAGGTCCGAATTAATATTTGTGACAATACCACCTACACCGTGAACATCCTTATGTTTTTCAAAAATATCAAGCATATTAGATATGAAATCTCTTTCAGGGATTACATCATCCTCAAGAAAAAGCACTACCTCACTCTCGCTCAGATCAACTCCCCTGTTCCTTGCATGGGTCAAGCCTGGTATACCGGCATCCAATATATATTTCATTTTAATTTCGCTCTTTACAGACTCGTTCAAAAGATCAAATTGTGAGATCACCGCATCCTTGACTTCAGTGTCATGATTCTGGTCAATAATTATGAGCTCATCAGGAAGGTGTTTCTGCAGGTAAACAGCATGAAGGGCATTTAAAAGGTCATCAAGCCTGCCTTTGGTCGGGATTATAACTGAGATTGAAAGCATAATATATGCGGCCTTTCTATACAATTCAGCTGTATTAGTATTTTACTCTGAAAAGTTTTATCAATGGTTCAGAATCGTTTATGTAAACAAGTTCTACTTCATCCGTCTGCGCATCCATACTTATCAGGCGTCCATAGTGGTCCCATTCACCGATAAGCCTTTCATCAATAACTATATAATCAACATCATAACGCTTTGCATATTCCACAACGTCATCTGTGTCAGCATAAGGTAGTGCAGAAAATCTTGCTCCGCTGTAAAAACTAGTCCATGGCATTCTGGACATTATATTCAGCTCCTCATATTCTGAAGAAATATTATTACGAATATAAGTACCTAGCTCTATATGTTCTGTTGGAACCACTGTCCTGCCGTATCGCACAAATAATATTAATGAGCCGGCAATAAGCACAAAGAAAACAATAAACTTGATCGACCTTTCCAGAAACAATAATACATCAGCTTTCTTTTTACCGAACAGGTGTTCAAAACCCAAAGCTGCTTTATGAACAGATTCAAAACCTGCTGAAGAAAGCAGCACCAAGGATGGCACTGTAAGAAGAACCTGCCTCTCATCAATAAAGAAGATCGGATAGATAAAAAGGAATATCGAGGGATACAGAATTATCATCATGTGCCTGTTCATTGCCATATTCCCGGAGATCAGAAGAATGACCAGTGGCAATAGTATGACTAGTGACATTTTTGTTATCATCTTTGCTTCAAGCAGGATATTCATGAAATATTTCTTAAGAAAACCAGGGAAGTCTCTGGTGATAAGATCTGTTACATTCGAACTTTTATAGGAAGCATTAAAAGCAATAATTTGATATTCCTCATCAAGCTCATATCGCACCTTATCGTATTTTCTATGGGAACCCTCTACCCCATTCTCCATAAGATAGGCAAGATAGCTACTCTTCCCTGAAAGTGACAACTTACCCGTGCTGTTCTTAAGAAAGAGCATATAAGGAGATGCCACAAGTATAAAAACTATAACAACAACAGAATATCTTATAGCGATTTTCTTAATAGGTGTCTTTATGGCAACCATGGCCATAACAGGCATCAACAACAGCAGAAAACCCTCGGGCCTGGTCAGGTAAGCCATCCCGATAGTTAGACCGAGAAAAATTAAAACATCACCCCTCTCCTCTTCAACAGCGATCGTCGTAAGATAAAGAGACAGCGTAAGCAGACATATGAATAATGACTCAGATGTAGCTGTTGTAGAGATTTTTAACATCATGGGGTGAACAGCAAAAGCAAAGGCAGCAAACAGTCCCGCTTTTCGTGAGTATATTCTGGCAGCTGTAAGATATATCAAGAAAATGGTAATAAGGCCTGAGAAGAGGGAAACCAGTTTCCCTGAAAAGAAGAGGTCGTTGAACAAAAGGTTGAGAGAACCAGTCAGCAAAGGGAATCCAGGCGGGAAGAATATCCCCCAATTATAGTTTTCGCCAAAAACATAACTGCCGCTCTCAACAAGATTCTTTCCGAGCCTTGCGTAAGAGGCCGCATCTGAACCGATAAAAGAAGTATCTATAAAAAGAAAGAGCCTGAATACAATACCCGTCAGAAAGATTGATCCTAAGATCAGAAGATTTCTTTTATCTATATTTTCTTTTTGAAAGTTCAAATGAGGCATGGATGAATAATGAGAGAGAGAAAGAGATTATCCTTGCTTCTTTTCCATAAGGTACAGGTCTCTCTCTGAATCGGTAATTCTTGAGGATTTTATTATAGTGAACTCATTGCTGAACTGCTCTTCAAAATGCTCTTTAGTGTAATCAGGAAAGATGTCTATCCTGCTGGACAAAAGTCTCTGCACCTGTGAATCATTTTTTGGAACAAATTCAATTATCAGGTTCCGGCATATCTTACCGAAGAAGTTTGCTATCCTGTAAAGAGGTACATTGTTGGAAATAGCAAGGTGGTGAATAAGGGCAAGGGCGATAACTGCATCAACAGGGCCACGTTCAATAAATGACATCCTTTCAGAATGCTCCCATCCAATACTGGGACTTGGGTTAGTAAGGTCAAGCAAAAGCGGGAGTATCTTGCTTTCATTGTTCTTTACGCTCTCAATGTAATTGTTTTCTACGCATGCAGGGTCAATATCAAATGAAACTGTCTGTATACCCTTGTTGCTTGAAATACGGCTGAAAGTGCCTATGTTTGCTCCAAGGTCCCATACTGACGCAGGTTGAACCTCATCAATATATCTGGATACGAGATCCTGCTTTTCATCAAAAGCAGTATCAGAATAGTTCGTATCATTATAATACTCAGCCCATTCTGTACCATGAGCTTTCCATTTTAATTTGCTGATTGCAGATTCGAGGTTATCAATTATACCGAGAAGCGAGAGTCTGTTGACCTTACGGCCGCTTACATCAACGGTCTTATCAGAAAAATACTTCTGGCTCTTTGCATGTAGATGAATATGCGATAGCATCGAAACAGTAAAACGGGTCCTAATGGGAAGAAGCGAACTTGCCAACTCCAGTGGAACACCGTCAATATATATTTTAAACAACTGATTCAAGAGAATATCCTTGTAACTCATTAACGCCAATGGAGCAAGAAAATGCTGGCAAAACTGTCTGTAAGCTACCCACGGAGACCCCTCTTCGTACTTTTCAAAAGAGAGGGTATCGATAAATACCGGTTTGCCATTAAAAAACTGGATATTATATGCTGTTGCATCCTTTAATACCATGCCGTAATTCAGCGCTGTCTTCTGAATCTCAAGTGTCGCCAGTGCAGCATCTTTGAGCTGGCTGAAACACCATTCATATGGATATGAGATGAACGGAACCATTTCAGGCTTAAGCACTTTATAAGCTGAATCAGTCCTGGCAAGCCCTATATCAGCCTCCTCATGCGGTATCAGAAGTTTTGCATCAATAAGCGTCTGGTACAGGCCAGAGTTCATAAGAAGGTCATAGTTTTCTTTATAGGAATTGTTAACCTGGCGGTAGATACTTTCGCCCTCAAAAAAGAGGAACCCGCTTGGGTCACGAAATGAACTCTGTATTATTCCTTCAGTATTCTTCATTATTCACATAAAAACTGCTTATATATATTAACTTATACAGGACAATAAATCTTAGCAATTATTTGAGATCTAACATTTGGAACTACTGTTTCAACAGTAAATTGAGGTTGTTTTTTAAATTATATCTATAATATCTTTCGTTATTTTATCCAGATGGACAGGATCAAGGTCCTGGTGCAGGGGCAGCAGAACAAGTGACTCAACCCATGATAAAGATCTTGGAAACTCAGACCATACTATGTTTTCCGGCAGCTCAGGCCCGGGCCATCTGCCAGCCCCTGTGCCCATTCTTCTCATTGATGCACAGATGTTGTCGGCATCATTTACAATGACAGGGAAAGCCCATGGGGCTGAACCTTCTGGCAGTGTCATAAAAGGAGTGGCAATGCCTTCTATACCGCTCAAACTTTTAAGCAGATATCGATAGTTATCTCTCCTTCTTTTCACAACTGAACCTATCCCGATACAATTTAATACATGCAGTGTCTCTGAACTGATCTCGATCTTTGTATCATCACTTAAAAATGAGTTGAAAGTATCATCACTAGAACCGACTCTTTCTCTGAGCCTGTCTTTTAAAAGCATTGTGTTCGGCCAACCAAGCTTAAAAGCAATACGGTCAATGCCAATAACAATCCGTCTCTTCGGAGGTGTACCACGTAAGTGAGGGGCTGGAATATTATTGGCCTCCTCTTTAATTTTATCATCGTTTACCAGAAGCACGCCTCCATCAGGCAGCGGAAGTGGTTTTCGAAGGCTGTATATCGAGAAGATTCCGGCAGAACCCATCGGATGTGCCGACCCGGGGTCAGGAAGAGTATGCGCACAATCCTCAACCAACAAAACCCCGTATTCCTGACAGACACTCTTAATAAATGCCGCATCCTGCGAAATACCAAAATAATGCACTAGCAAGAAAACATCACCCCTGTTAAGTGCGATGCTTTTCATTATAGGTTCAAGGCAGTCACCAACCTCATAAAAATTAATGTTAAGTCCGAGCTTTCTTATTGGGAGGAGAATGCTCTTACAGCAATATGCGGGAACATGTATAGTACCAGGTTTATGGTCCAGGAGCCTTAACCCATGATAAAGAGCCTCGCGTGCAGAGCCAAAGAGAGCCTGTACCCCCTCCATAGATGGGAATGGCCTATGTTGTAGATCAGTACTGATAAACTTCTTGCAGGAAGCTCTCAATACAGGATTTGCCGGTATCAACATTCACAATAATTAGCTTGCGTGATTATATCATTCAATAATTTCTTTTATTTTCTCAACTGCCTTCACCTGTTCAGAAGAAACATTGACCGGATCAACTTCATCCGGATCATCCTTCAGACTATAACAGGTCATTTTTTTCCCATTTTCAATTATCTTCTCTCCGTCATCAAACATATAAGCCGCAAGAGTGTCACCCTGAAGCCCTATATCATTAATTGAAAAAGACGGGCGCTTCGCCATACAGCCATTAATGTTTGTGCTCATGCCATTTAATTGAGCTAATGCCCAAAGCCTTTTTGAAGATGATGTGAGGTCAATTGAACTATCAGGGCTGGGATACCAGTGATCCAAATAAGATATAAAGGTGGAATAAAGGTCCTGGAGCATTACAAGGTTGCCTGAAGACCCGGCCGAATTCTCCCTTTCCCCGCTCCACTTAATATACAAAGGTATTTTTATCAGGGGGTCAAAGACTGAGAACGCATGAGCGACATGGCCATTCTCGCCAAAATGCTCACCATGATCACTGGTTATTATGATCGTTGAATTATCATACATCCCATTTGCCTTAAGGAAGAGGATAAAATCATTAATAACAATATCCAGATAAAGCACCTCCTCCTCATAACGAAGCTTTGCATACTCTATCATTTCATCATCAAATTTCTTAATAGCATAATGATCGAGAGGGGGGAGGTTTTTACACCTATCTTCGATATTCTTGTCTCTTGCTCCAAATTTATATCTTGTAATGCGCGGTGGATTATATATTGAATGTGTCTGCATCAGGTTAACATAAGAAAACAGCTTATTTTTAGAATTCTCAAATATGTGCTTTTTCAAGAGCTTCATTATCTTGTTTGTTGAAAATGTTGCGTCCTGGTTTATCCCTCGAAATGTTTTGTAAAGATTTTCTACTAAACCTCTTGATGCCCTGCTTCTTGACTCTTTTTTTGATAGAAGGCTGAAAAGTTTAAATAATTTTTCAAATTTATTATTACCCTCCAGGCTAAACATCACTTCTTCAGCTTCAGGGAAGGGAATCCAACTCTGCAGGAAATGATCAACACCCTTATCAAAGCCCATTTTTTTTGAGATAAGTATATTTGCACTTGAAGCATATGTATTAAATCCGGAATCCTTGAACAGCTCGGGCAGTGTCTTAAAAGTAGAGTCAAGCCTTAAGGACTCAGGCGTCTCCATAGCCTGGGACGGGTACAGCCCGGTAAAGAGGGACATATGGGAGGGAGCTGTCCATGAAGATGGGGCATATGCCCTTTCATAAGTCATGAAGTCCTTATCAATTATACTCCCAAGATTAGGAAGGGTGTTCTTACTATTCCCATAGTGGGGCAGACTTTTTGCTCTCAATGTATCACATAAAATAATTATTACTTTTTCCATATTTCACAGTTTCCATTCATCATCTGCACAATACTGCCTGACATGATACCAGGAGACAATGCATTCAGGCGTACTTAAAATACTTGTAATTCATTTAGATATCGATTTTACTTTCTTGACGGAATACGCCATTAAATAAACAGTTTTCCTTAACAGTGGAAATGCTCCAATACAATAGGAAAATGTCTTTGATATGATATCAGTCCAAGGCCTGTATCCTTTATAAATTTTATAGTAAAAAAGTATGTACTCTTTCTTGATCTGCCATGATTGAAAACTCGGCAGATTAAGAAAAGATGAGGTTCTTTCGGAAATAGTGGTCATCGCGTCGGCTTTAAGCAGGTTCTTTTCCTTGCATACATTGAAGAGCTTGGTGCCTGGATAAGGGAAGAATATATTAATTGCTATGCCCATGGTGGGTTTACATTTTCTTACACAATCTATGGTATCTTCAAAATCTTTTCGTGTCTCACCCGGAAGGCCAATAAGAACATTGAGATATGTTTTCAGGTCATACTCACGTGCTAATCTGCAGAAGTTAATTATATCATCATTGGCATAGTATGGACGGAACAGCACCTCCTTCCTAATGCGCTCAGAACCTGATTCCAGGCCGATCATAACAAATTCAAAATTTGCTGCTTTGAATGCTTTCAGCAGGTCACTGTTGTCAATTATCTTATGCGTAAGAGCTAAATTCGTACTGAAGACCAGCGGCATGGCTAATGTCTTGTTAAAATCAGCCAGATCGCTCAGAAGCTTAAAAGTATAATTAAGGTTAACGCCGAGTGTCTCGATCTCCAGGAAGACCTCTCTGCAGTCCGGCTCCTTCCCTACGAGGTTCCGAATCTCACTGATAATGTTTTCAGGACTTCTGAACCGCACATATTTACCTTTTGTCACCTTTGCCAGTACATGGTTGGAACAGTAAGTGCACTTGTTTGGACACCCTCTTCCAATAAGTACAGTACGCAGCATATTTTTACTATGGGTAATATGCTCCTCCCACATTCCCCTGTCAATAGATGGAAGGCTGTCAAGATCTTCAGTAAAAGGCCTTAATGCGTTGCGTTCAACCTGTCCGGTATCAGCACCCTTTAACCATAGGTTGAGTATCTGAGATGGGCGCTTCCCAGCTGCAAGCTGGCGGACATACTCAACTACCGCTTCTTCTCCTTCCCCAAGGCAGATAGCATCCACAAAGTCAAAACCAATTGTTTCTTCAGGATTAAGGGTTGCATGTACACCACCCATAATAATACCAATAGAAGGGTCAATGCTCTTTACCGCTCTGCCTATTTCTTTGATAATGGGTATCTGACTTGAAACAGCAGTCAGACATAATAAATCAGGTTTGAACTCAGTAATGATTTTTTCCACTTCATTCTGAATCGAAGATGAAGGAGTAAATACTGCCAATCGGACATTATCCCCATTCAGCTTCAGTACAGTAGCAATATAGGAAATGCCAAATGGAATCTCTCCAGGGCTGTAAAGAGGCTTATTAGTTGAATAAGCCGTTAGAGAATAAACACATACAATATTCATATGGTCAACTGATATCTATCACGAACAATTTTATCATTATTCAATTCGGCAATGAAAATAATTACTGTAATCTTCGGTAATTTATCATCCTCAGCATACGCATTGGTCTTTAAATACCTATTTTATATTATTTCAGAAACAAACAGACTCTCATAATCCTGCATTATATTATTAACATCAAAACTTACCACAGTTTCTTTTGCTGCATATGCCATAGATGCAGCAAAAGCTGTATCAGAAATTATTTCAAGGATTGCATTAGAAAGATCCTCAATATTTTCGACAGGTACCAGAAGACCGTTAACTTTATTCTCGATAATTTCTTCAGGACCAGACTTACAGCGTGTTGATATCACAGGCACACCACATGCCATTGCTTCTATCAAGGCGTTTGGGAACCCCTCATATCGAGATGAGAGAACAAATACCGAAGACCTGCTGACATATTTAAATGGGTTCTTCTGAAAACCCAGAAATAATACATTGTCACTGACACCGAGCTCCTTTGCCAGTTCTTTAAGCTCCGCTTCATCTTCCCCCTCCCCCACCAAAATAAGGCGGCAATCGGTTTTGCTATGTACCAACTGAAATGCTCTCAAAAGATAGTCCTGCCCCTTTGCATAATATAGCGTACCAACATTAATAATAGTAGGAACGTCGCTCCTAAACCACTCATTCTCAACGACCTCTACTTTAGATAGTCCTGCAATCCTTTCAATATCTATAGGATTATAGATAACATGTATCTTCTTTACGGGTATATTAAACTGCTCAACGAGGTCTTTTTTTACTCCTTCTGAATTAACAAGTATAATATCAGCCAAAGGGTAAATCCTCTTGATCAAGAACGCAGTTATCACACCATGTATCTTCTTCATGTTCTTTTTGATTTCAATTGATGGGGTGGTTCTTTCGCTTATTATCAGTTTCATGTTATTTCTGAATATCTTATAGAAAAGTCTACCCAGTATCAGGTTCAGGTTAACGGTATTAAGAAAACTAACCATTACATCAGGGCGTTCCCTCACCACTATCTCTTTGATCTTAACTATTCTTTTAATAAAAACGATTATTTTCCTTATTAAACCTTCCACTCCAGGAAGACCCAGGGTATGAACTTTGACATCATCAGGGATATCATACCTATGGTCAGTATTATAAAAAACACACGACATCTGATTTCTCTCCCTGCTCAGGTGCTTAAGGAGAACAGACACCACCCTTTCAGCACCGCCTCTACTGAGATTTGGTATCACAACCATAACCTTCAACTTCCTGTCTGGCATATCAGTATCCATTACCCAGATATTCTCTTTTCCATAAACAAAAAACTAAAATAGAGAATAGGCGCTCACTATGATTAAAACCTGAAACATGCTCCTTTAACAGCCGCTCAACAGTCTTATTTTCAATAACATTGCTCTTATCACCTAAAACTATTTCTCTGAGATCCTCATAAAGTGGCCCTCTGAACCATCTATCTATCGGGGCTGTAAACCCCCATTTTCTATTAATATTTAGTTTGTCTGGCAATAGCCTTCCCGCTAGTTTCTTTAGGAGATACTTGGTGGTCACTCCCTTTATTTTTAGGCCGCTGTTGACCTTCCTGAAAGAGAATTCTGCTATTCTATGATCCAGCAAAGGGGCTCTGACCTCAAGAGAGACAAGCATACTTGCTCTGTCGACCTTAACAAGTATATCATCCGGAAGGTATGTCTTCATGTCAGCATAGGTCATGCGACTGATCAAATCCTCATCCCTTTTCCCTAGGTAATCACTGATCAGTGTCTCTGACTGAAGAAAATCATCATGCAGGTCCGCAATTACATCCTGAACAAAAAGACTCTTTCTTCCGACGCTGTTAAAGTATAGATCACTATATCTTTCAATAAAGGCTTTATCAGGACTAAGCTTAAGTTTCATAAGCTGCCTTCTGCCCTTAGTCCTTACCGGCAGATGCTCAGCTATGGCTGATATACCGCCCCTTAAGAATGACGGAACGCACATCTTTGAATAATAGTCGATCATAGATGCCTTATAACGATTGTAACCGGCAAAAAGCTCATCACCCCCGTCGCCTGATAAGGCCACAGTAACATAATCCCTTGTCATCTTTGAAACAAAGAATGTAGGCAGCATTGAGGAGTCGGCAAACGGTTCATCATATTGATGAACCAGATCATGGAGTGTAGAAAACATGTCTGGTTCCACCATTAGCTCATGATGGTCGGTCTGAAAATGATCTGCAACTATCTTTGCATAAGGCAGTTCATTATATGCATCATCATTAAATCCGATCGAAAAGGTTTTGATAGGCCTGCCGGAAGCTTTACTCATCATAGCTGTCACAAGGCTTGAATCTACTCCTCCGCTTAAAAACGCTCCAAGTGGCACATCACTGACCATCCTCATCCTGACAGCATCCATTAAAAGGCTTTCCAGTTCCTCCAATAACTCATCTTCAGTTAAATGGTTATCATTATACTGCGGGACATCCCAGTAGTTCCATGCATTAATATGACCTGTACGTATTTCATAAAGCATTGCATGGGCCGGAAGAAGTTTTTGTACACCTTTTAAAATACAAAGCCCTGAAGGAACATATCCGACTGTAAAAAAAGAGTTTAGAGCATGAATATCTAATTCTGCGGAGAAGCGCCTGTCTTTCATAATTGCTTTCAATTCTGAAGCAAATACGAACCTGCCAGACTGTCTGTCCTGATAATAATAAAGAGGTTTTTTGCCGAGCCTGTCCCTTGCCAGAAAGACAACCTTCTTTCTATCATCATACAGACCGAATGCAAACATCCCGTTAAATCTTGAGAGACAGTCTGTGCCCCACTCATTATAAGCATTGATGATTACCTCAGTATCTGTATGAGTCCTGAAACTATACCCCCTCTCCTCCAACTCCAAACGTATTTCCTGAAAATTGTAAATCTCACCGTTGTAAGTGATCCATATCCTGCCTTTATCATCTGACATAGGCTGCCTTCCGGCTTCAGAAAGATCAATCACGGAAAGCCTTCTGTGTGCGAGTCCAATCTTTTTGTCACTACTGAACCAAATTCCCGCATCATCAGGGCCTCTATGAACCATGGTGTCACGCATCTGGATAATATTGTCCCTATCCAAACCCTTATTATCAATGTATCCTAAAATACCGCACATATTTCAATTACAGTTAAAAGTTAATTTAAATGTTGGAAACATCTGTTCTTTTAAAAATAAACTCATTGATTCCGAGCCCATTATTAGTTATTAATTTTTTAAGCTGGAACATGTTTTTTTTGTGAAAATCAAATATCTCTTCCGGCGTTGCAACCTCAAAAGGGTAACCGCCCAGCCAATCAAACCAATCGTAAAAAATAGACATCCCTCTGTTCTTTTTATATTCGGTATATCTAGTGAAAGGATTACGCAATCGCAGCAAATCAGTCAGGAGACTATATAAGATAAAACCCGGAACAAACAGACTAATAACAGCTAACCTGGCAATTAAACCTGAACAATATAACTGTTTAACTCTTAGCCAAAACACTGACTTTGCACCTTGATCATTATAAATACCAATGAATAAAACACCATTATTTTTAACAGGGTATTGAACATTATGCAATGCCTTCCACATTTCACCAGTATGATGAAGCACCCCCCATGAGTATACAACATCATATTCCCCCAGAGATTTCATATAATCCTCATCTAGAACGGAACCCTCCTTAATCTTCCACCTGACATCATCCGGGAAATAACGTTCTTTCAACTCTGAAGCACATGCAACAGATTGGGGATCATAATCAAAAGAGTCAACCTCGGCGCCAAGTCGCCTCGCAGCAAGGCTGAAAAGACCGCTTCCAGAACCAACATCCAAAAATCTTTTTCCTTCAAGGCTATCAACTTCAAGCATTTCCTTTAAAGACAATTCTGCATTATATATACGCTCATCATTAAGAGTTGATAAAAAATTCTTCCAGTTCTTTCCAAATTTAAACCGTTTACCTTCTTTAACCTCATTTGCATGAGATTGCCCGCTTTTTATATTATTATTCATTTTTATCTCCTTAAAATATCTATAGTGTTTTGTGCCATATTCAAGCTTTGTTCTTTGCTAATATAATTCGCCATGGCAGATCATCATTCATAATCGCCCTTCCAATATATATTATTAATGCAGCCGCCAATAAAACATGATGTCCTCCTGCAACACCTCTGTAATTAAGCAATAAATACAAGCCCATGACAGTCAAGGAAAATATCAGGTCAAATTTCAATCCTCTTGCAATAGTCAGAATAGACATTTTTTTATACACAACATAAATGGAGACAATATTCACCATTGAAAGGCAGAAAGCTGTTGAAACAGCAGCACCCAAAATACCAAACTTAGGGATCAACAAGAAATTAAGTATAATGTTTGTGACGCCCCAAAAGAACGTTATCTTCATGAATGCCATATGATTACCTGTCATCTGCAAGAGATATCCGACAAGTCCGGAACCGGCATTTATCAATTGACCGACTGATAATATTATCAATGCCATAAAACCTTTAACAAAGATATCTCCATAAGCAATTGTCAATATATACTTTCCTTCAAAAAGAAAGATCAATATAATGGGCATTGCAATTGTAAGTATCCACCTTGTACTCTCCCTAACAACTCTTTCCAGTTCCTCATGGTCTCCGGCAGTATGCACTGAAGATATTATAGGCGGGATAATTGCAGAAAATGCTCCTAATGAGAAAGCTATCAATGTTACCAGCCTGGCAACTACACCGTAAACTCCTACATCCTCTGCTGATGTATACATACCTACTACCATCAGGTCAGCCTGTGTGAACAGGAAAACACTTATAGTCGTAAATATCATTGTAGATGCAACATTCAAGATTTTTCTGTACTCATCGCGCACATTAGATGGTTTAGTTTTTGCGAGCTTATTAAATAAGAAGACCGCTGATAAAATAAAGGCAATGACCTCCCCTGCAATAAAAGCGAATACCGCGTGTAAGGTCGACATACCATCAAGAGACAACAGAAGAAATATTGACAGCCTGAAAAAAGGCGAAATTAATGATGAAGGCAACAAGGCCTTAAGTGTATCCTTGTGCCCTCGCAAAACCCCGCCTATGATCTCATTCAAGACATATATAGGCAGAACAAGGGCTACTAAAGGCAGTATACCAAACAGGCCGGGTGAATTATATAAATTTATTGCTATAAATTTTGACAGTAGTATTATTAAGAACGTAAGAACAATTGAGAGAAGAAAACAAAATTTCAGTACAAATAAGACTACCCCTTTAAGCTTTGACAGTTCGTTGTTTTCTATATAAGAAGGGATAAACCTCATCATTGCTCCCTGCATTCCGAATCCGGCAAAGAGCGCGGCTATGTTTATAACAGCAATGGCAAGAAAGTATTCACCAACACCTCCCGCGCCTAGTATCCTTGCAAACACTACTGTATTTAGAAATCCCAGGCCAGCAGCTATTATCTGTAGAGAATACGCAATCAATCCCCCTCTCGCCCCAGCCTTCAGATTATCTTCTTTCGTCTCAGCAGATGAAATATGACCCCCGGACATTATTACATATACCCTAATGCCTTCAGTTTTTCTACAGTATCGTTATCAATATCATCTTTACTGACAGCCCCCTTATGCTGTATCACCCCATGACGTGTCATGCGGCACTTACAGTCAACAAACCTGTATCCTTTATTGTAAAGTCTGGAATAAGGAAGACCATGCATTTTGATATTACGCCATATATCACCCTCAGTAAAGTCGTACAACGGCTTAAGCATTGAAATATTATTAATACCGTCCAGATAAGAAGATTCAATTGCATTCCCCTCCTCCTCTCTAAGAAAAGGCACTATTAGACATTCTGCTTCAACCTCATTAAGATAAGCGACTAAAGCACCTGTCCTATCAGGGTCACAGGAATTCTCTGCAAACGAAGATTGATCTACGGACTTCGATTTCCCGACAACCTCTATTCTGTCACCAAAGCTTCCAGCATATTCAATTGTCTCATCAAAATGACAACCATTGTCAATGAAGACAACTCTGATATCCATCTCATCAATTACATTCATCATTAATGCTGAAGCCTTATCACCTACAAAAAGGAAAACAGCCTTCTTGCCATTAGCTGCCGTATTAATTTCATCTCTGATTATCAGTTTATTGTTCATCTCTTAAATATAAAGGCAAGGCTGACCTCAATTTATTTGAAAGTGCACCAGCAACTACTTCATGCCCTTCATAATTCCAGTGTGCCCAATGTAATGCAAGACCATTGTTTCTATAGTGTTCCCTAAATATACTTTGAAGCCCAAGTGCTTCTGCCCCTAATGATTCTGCAAAATTACTGAGATCATCTTCAAAGTAATTTGCTGAAAAAGTAGGGTCGATTTTCTTAAATTCATTTTCTACCTCAGGAATATACGCAGGGGTATTAATTGTAACTAACATAAATTCCATCCCCTTTTCTTTGCAGTAATCACTCATAGTCTTTATAAGTTTTTTATTCAGCTGATAGTTCTTTAAATATATCGGGGCAGGATTGACAGTGCCCAGACTTAGATATCCAGGCATTTTTTTCTGCAATACCCCTTTCCTTGCCGGATTATTTATTTTATTTCTTCTCTGCTGTATCAATATGTTATATCTTTCAGCAATAAGTGAAATCAAAGCCGAGCGTTGCTTAAACCAATTAACAAAAGATCGTATTTTAAAATGACGACTCTCGGCAAAATCTGTATTCAGTATCAATTCCCCATTATCCGAAACAGAGTAAAAAGGCCTCGACAAGTCAGAAGCTGTCTCTTGACTAATGTCACTAATATCATTGCCGGGCAAGAAAAACAAAATTACCATGTCAGGGCTAAACTTAGTAACCTGATCTTTTAAAATAATCAACTCTTCAACCTGGGTAAATCCTGATTGCCCGAAATTCATCATTTCAATATTGGGGAATTGATCTCCTGATCCATTCAACTCTCTTTCAGTAAGTGAGAGAAATGTGCGGTCACTTTCAACCTGCAATGCTTCAACATAGCTGTCACCTATAACAGCTATCCGATAAGTATCATGCGGTTTATCAATAGTCCAATCATCATCTCTAAACCCATAATTATTGATTCTTCCGCTAATGGGATGATCATTTTCTCTGTAATACCAATAAGTTTTACCTGGCGTCAGCCTGTAACTCAATTTATCGTCTGGTTCTGTCCATGAAACTTTAGCACGAAACATATGGGTGGTCCGCAAAATAATTTCTAATGTTGCGGCAAAAAGAAAAAAGACAATAAAAGAAATCAAGATATTCACTACGATTCGTTTGTTATTGAAAATGTAATTGTCACCCATTCCTGTTTCTCAGCAACAATAAGAACATTAAACTATTTCCTACTCTTAACAGCACGCTTGTAAATTTCCATAAGCTTGCCATAATGATTTTTGGCATTCAATTCTTCATCTACAAATAATTTTGCATTATCACCCCACTTCGTGACCATATCAGGGTTTTCCTCTATGTATTTGATCTTTGTGAAAAGATCATCATCATTCCATGGTTCAAAGGTCAGCCCTGTTTCATAGTCTTTTACCATCTCAGGGACACCACCTATTCTAGCCCCAACAACAGGAATCCCTATTGCAAATGATTCAATTATTGACATCGGATAATTATCGTACCATTCAGACATTAACACTGATGCCATGCTTTTCTTTATCTGCTTATACATGTCCTTATGCTTCATATATCCAAGGAAATGCACGTTTTCAATCTTTTCATCTCTGACCTTTTGACGTAGCTGCTCTCCTATGGGGCCGTCTCCAATAACAATGATCTGCATTTTGCTGTTTTCAAGTAATAATCTTTTTGCGGCTTTAAGTAAAGTAAAAAGCCCTTTTTCAAGTGAAAGCCTGCCGAAGAATACAACTGACATAGTTTTATTAACTTTTTCTCCCCTGGTTCCTACCTGTAATTCTCTCACTTTTTCCGCATCTATAAAATAAGGCAGGTGCATCATCTCCTTGTTAAAGCCCATCTCATTAAATTTATTCTTAAAGAAGAGGCTGGGAGCGATAAGAACGTCTATGTTTTTATAGATATCAAGAACCTTATGATGCAAGTACATTTCCATGGCTGCAAGCGCACTTTTTGCATATGACTCTTTTACACATTTCTTAACTACTGACATATAGTATTTTCTTCCGGAGCAGGCTTCACAAATCTGACAAACTTTGCCGTTATCATTAACATAAATGTATAAGTTATGCGATCCGCATACCATTTTAGGATCATGGATTGTTAAAACTGTCGGTATATTTCTTTTCCTGAATTCGTGAAGTATTGATGGAGACAGATCATAGTAGATATTATGAAGATGGGCAATATCAATGGGATATTTATCCAGCAGCCTGGATAAACGTTTCCTGGCTTCAATAGAATACAGAATTCTGCCGGCTATTCTAAGCTGCTCCCAAATACTATGTTTGGCATTCAGGTCAACAAAAGGCATAAAAAACTCCTCAGTTTCACAGGGCAGGTTCTCAGGATGATGCATTGAGAAAAAAAGAGATCTATGCCCATGCTCCTGTAGAAGTTTTGAAGTGTTGAAATAAACAGCTTCAGCACCGCCACGCAAGTAATGAAAGTTATTTACATGAAGTATATTCATTAATTATTAATAAATTGAGGCCATAACGTTAATCATTTATACTATCAATATAATATGCCTGGAAAATGATATTTCAAGCTGCCAACTTATTGTCGTCAAAAGATTTTATCTGTGATTGACGCAAATAGATCTCCCCTATTGCAACAGCCCCCCATAAATAAACACCAACAGACAATAAGGCCTCCCCGCTTAATGCGTAAACTATAATACTTCCTGTTAAACCGAGCAAAAACACCCCATAATTAACCAATGTGGCAGAGCAAACAAATCTAAACAACTTCCATGCAAAAGTTATAAGTTTATACATAAGAAAAAGATACGCTGTAATGAGAACAATTCCGCCTTCCACAATCATCTTTAGATACTCATTATGCGGGGATTTGCCCGACCTTTCACTGAGCGCCGGCCTTTCATCGGGTAACAACTTTCCAACTTTGATAGGTCTCAAATATTTTCCATATAAATCATTAAATGATGCCGTCCCATACCCTAAGATCGGCTTCTCCCTAAACTTCCCTAATCCGAAACCAACTAAACCCATCCTAAGCCTTGAGGATGCGTCTGATTCCATTCTTAATGATATATATCTGGGGACAAAAGGCATCATTAGCATTAACAGAACAATAAATGCTAAAAATAAAGCAACAAATTTTCTATGTCTGGCAAAGCCGATAATAATGATAGCAATTGTATAGGATATCCAGGTAACCCGTGAATAAGTGCTAAATATTAAGGGTTGCATGCTTATAAAACAGAGCAGGTAAAACCACTTCGTTCTCATTTCCATAAATAGAAAAATGCTTAAACATGAAAAAAACATTAGCTGGATACCAAATATATTCACATTTACAATTGAACTAATTCTATGCACAACAAGCTCTTTACCTAAATCTACTGACCCGGCTTGCCCAGGAACATAGCCGTACATAGTCATCCACTGAAAATATGCAACAATTATTGGAAGCAGAAAGAAAAAATATGCTAAATGAAGTAATTTTTTTGCATCCTTTATGCTATTGAACTCCTCAAGGATCATAAAGTACAGCATCATCGGTACTGCGTAGCTTATCCAATGCCTTAACGCCAGAACCTTATATGGAGCATAGAGACATCCGAAAAGCATAATTGAAAGAAAAATAATTATCGGTACAGCAAGCCTGCGATCAAAAATACGAACTTTACGAGTAACTATATAAAAGGCACTGAAAAGGAAACCAACAACAAGAATAATTCCGCCTAAGCCAACCTCTGAATGGTATCCTCCTTCTAAATTAATTTTCCCGAACTTAACAAGTAGTGGCATTAAGGGGGTGAAGCATAAGAAGAAATATATAAACAATTTTGGATATAACAGTAATAATCCAAATATGAGAACAGCTAATGCTACTAATATGGAACCGGCAAATGAATATTTAAAAAGAAAGATTCCAACAATATAGTTCAAAATACAAACTATAAGGATGGCCCAGATCTTATTTGTGATGTCAATAGTAAGGGTGGAAAGATATCTCATATCAGTCTAATAAAGCTGCTTACTTTATTAATCGGAAATATTCAACGGTCTTTCTCAAACCATCTCCGATCGAAATTGCCGGCTGCCAGCCCAGAACATCCCTTGCTTTGTCACATAAAAGAACGCTCCTAGCCTGCTCTCCTAACTTGGGAGATTCATGTTTTTCAACGACAGATGAATCCATCGCCTCCTTAAGTAGTTGGAACAGATTGTTTATAGAAGTTTCTTTGCCTGTTCCTACATTATAAGCCGTTTCAGATTCATAACTATTCATTGCCAGCATATTGGCTCTAACAACATCACCTACGTAAACAAAATCCCTTGTCTGCTTCCCATCTCCATAGATTACTGGCTGCTCATTCTTTAACAATTTATTAATAAATATCGATACAACCCCTGCCTCACCAAAGGGGTCCTGACGAGGGCCATATACATTTGCATACCGCAAAGCAACATAATTAAGCCCGTAAGTTTTTTTATAGAAATACAGGTAGTGTTCAGCAACAAGTTTGGTAATGCCATATGGACTGACAGGCATCATAATATGAGTTTCGGGTGCGGGAAAAACATCCTGTTCACCATAAGCAGCACCACCGGAAGATGCAAAAGATATTTTTTTGACTTTATGCTTAACACAGTTCTGAAGAATATTTAATGTGCCCAGAATGTTTATGTCTGCATCAAAGAGCGGATCGGCAACAGAACGCCGAACATCCATCTGTGCAGCATGATGGTTAACATAATCAGGCTTCTCTTTACTGAAAATAGATTCGAGCTTAGAATCCCTTATGTCAACATTATAAAACCTGGCCTTCTTATTGATATTCTTCTCATTGCCGGTGGACAGATTATCAACAACTACAACCTCGTGACCATTGTCAATGTATTTATCTACAATATGTGAAGCAATAAACCCTGCCCCGCCGGTAACCAGCACTTTTGACTTAGTCATGAAGATTCTCCTTGTGATGGTAATTTCTAAAATATAGAGCTAATTATCAGGGGAAATGGTAAAAACTAGACGGTTACACTAATTGTCTTTGCCATAATACTTACCATAATATTTGTAGTAGTAATATGCGCTCATTTCGCCTGAAATACGTGTAACGTAGTTGAGGATAACCCCCAGCACATTACCCTTGGCATTATCCATCCCCTCGAATAACTTTTTAACAAGGGCACGGGAGGTGTGTTCAGCCTTTACAATAACAGCGATACCGTCCACAGTGCTGCCAAGGACCGAGACCTCAAGAGCGGCGCTTAAAGGTGGGGCATCAATAATAACAAAATCATAATCATTCTTTACCTTATCAATTAATTCAGGTATTTTTTCAGAACCTACGACCTCAACAGGATTAGGGGGTATCAACCCGCCTGGGATAACGCTGAGATTTGGAGTATCAGAATTATATATTATCTCTTTTGCATCTATCCCATTGTTAACAAAATCTACCAGCCCTTTTTCATGTGTTAAGTTCAGTAGTTTGGCAATCCTAGGCTTAAAAACATCTGCATCGATCAGAAGAACCTTGCTTCCGGACTGAGCAAATGCTTTGGAAAGAAACAAAACGCTTGTTGTCTTGCCCTCATTTCTAATTGAACTGGTTATCAGCATAGTCTTCAACACATGCTCTTTTTTATAGAAACCTATTGTCGTCTTAATATCTCGATAGTATCGGCCAAGAAGTTTTTCAGCCTCAGGACTGGTAAAATCATCAATTTTCTCTTTTGGCACAAGCCCGATCAGCGGCACTTTGAGATGCTGTGCAATATCTTCTCCAACCTTCAATGTGTTATCAAAGTAATCAAAAACCAGGCTCAACAGAACACCGAGGATAAGGCCTATAAGTGCAGCCCTGGTCACATTCTGTGACATTTGAGACCTTACTCGGCCAGGAACATTGGCCTTGTCAACTACCCGTATATTATTAGCCGTTATATTCTCACCAATATCCGTCTCTTTTAAACGCTGAAGTAAAATTCCGTACATCTCCTTGTTAGAGATAGCCTCACGTTCAAGTACTCCATATTTAATGGCCTGCTTTGCCATCAATATTGATTCTTCTTTTAATATATCCAGACTGTTCTTAACTGTGGTTAAATGGTCCGTACTGATCTTGTACTCGATCTCCAGCCCATTAATGATATTATCTAATTCATTTATCATCAGGCTCTCTACTGCAGAAATTTGAGACCTTAAATTGATAATAGCCGGATGCTTATCCTTAAACTTCTGTGATTCCAGAGAAAGTTTTGTAATAAGTTCGTTTCTCTGTCCCTTAAGTCCCAGAAACAGATTTGTCTCGAGTTTTCGCGGTAATGACAACCTTATCTCTGAACTACTTCTTAACCTCTTAATCTCGTTCAGTGTTGTTTCAAGCTCAGTATGTTCTGCCAAGGCTGCACTATATCTTTTCTGCAGTATAGACATGTTTTCTTCATATAAGACCTGCCTCTCCTCCAGCTTGACAATTCTCGATTTTTCCTTAAACAGCAGTAGGGCAAGCTCAGATTTTTCTACTTTGTCCTTAATAATAGCTATCTGCTCAGACAGCCATGTGAATACATCTCTGGAAGCAGACTTCCTGTCTTCAAGGTTATAAATAATATAAGCGGCAGCAACTGCATTTGCCTGCTCTGCTGCGCTTCTAGGGTCTAAATTCTTAACACTTATATTTACAAGCTGGCTGTTGCCAAAAGGCTCTACCACAATACTGTTACTAAAAGCTTTCACAGGATTTTTACGCGATATATATTCAGCCTTGTACTGCGAATCAATTATATCAAGCGCTTTTTTAACAACTGCACTTGATTTTATTATTTTGTATTGAGTGTTGTAATATTTCTTGTGAGGGCCTATCTCAAAGGTCCCGCCAAAATCAATGGCACTGGGAATGTCAGATTCAATAATAAGTGTTGTCGTTGCCTTGTAAACAGGGACTTGATATAACGTATGAACAGCAACTGTTATAACGATAGTCATAACAGATGCGATCAGTATCCAGTATCGCTGCTTAATGATGTACCAAAATTGATTTATATCAAACATATATCTCTCTTAGACATGAAACTAAACAAAAACTTTTTTTACCAGAAACTTAAAGGCACTTCTACAATATCGTCCGGCAGGACAATATCTCCCATCTTAACTCTAATCATGATCTCTTTTCCATTTACAATTCTTTTGATAATTATGTTATTCACCGATGCTCTGCCGTTAGCACCGCCAACCGACAACAATGCCTTGCGAACAGTCATATTGTTCTCATAAGGGATTGGGCCTGGCCTTTTAACCTCGCCAAGAACATAAATTTCTTGACCTTTAACGGAAACGTTTATAATCGGCTCATAAATATAGTCCTCAAGCAGAACAGCAAGTAGATCACGTATTTCCTCAGTACTAAGACCTGCAACTCCTATCTTGCCTATAAATGAATAAAGGATATCCCCTTCCTGAGTGACCAGGAAAGAACCTGAAAGTCCAAGATTATTATGAACATTAACAACAAGAATATCACCAGGGATCACTTCATAACGATATCCACCACCTGCAGCACCTTCACCAAGCGGTGGAAGTCCCCCTTGGACTGTAGGAACATCAACATGAGCACAGCTAACAAGCAGCATCGCCATTAATAAATTAACTATAAGTTTCATATGTTAAGAATAAGACTAGAGTTATTTAACCTACTATTTTATCATCTGAAATACGTTTAATCAAAGGGTAAAGTGCAATATGTTATCTAAAAGATATAATTAGCAAATATCCCAAACCTGTTGTTTTTATATTCAGCCTCATTAATATTGGAATTTTTCTTTGCATAAAGATATATTGCACCAACATCCAAGGATTCATTTACAGAGTAAGAAAGCTTGGCCCTTCCTATCCAAACCTTGTCATTCTGTTCTTCATCGTTAATTTGTGAATCTTTATGCAATATATATGCTCCGAAAAGGTTTGCTGTTATGTTGTTGCCCATAACTTTTACAAACTGCAGTTTATACCTTGTTGATTCAAATGTTCTATTCAGTTGGTTACTAGCAAAAGAACTCTCTGTTTTCTTGCCTGCAGAAAAAGTGACTGAAGAATTCTCTGAATATGTGTAAGTAACATCTCCCTTATAAACAAGGTTCTCATAGACATCCCGACCAATATATACAGAACCATCGGTAGTCTCAGTAAACTTTACATCTAAACCAATATTACCGACATAATTATCTCTATTTCCATCTTTTGCGTGGCTGTAGTCCAGCTCTTCATAACCGCCCTCTGCAAATAAGGAAAACCTGGAAGGTCCGGCCCACTTCAGCCCTATGAGGTAGCGGTTGTTAATATAGTTATTTACAGCTCTATCTTCATAGTCCTGTACAGTTACGTTATATGACAAATACATAATAGTATTATTTCTGGAAACAGGGAAAAAAAGCTTCCCCTTAAAGTCATCTGTATAGCGCGTCATAACTTCAGAACCGCTTTCAGACTCTTCCCATTTATGAAAATATTCACCATCTAAGCGAACCCTGCGTGAGATAATATAAGAAGAGACGACGGATGCGGTATTTGACTGGCTTGTTGATACATCGTCCTCTTCGAAAAGAGCCTGGTCAAATCGTGTTTTCGTATACTGATCCGACACACTTATTTTTAATCCTCCCGGAAAGTTAAGATTCATATTTGAAACAGCACTCATATTAAGATCAGAAAGTGATGTACTGGTCCCTTTCCTGTAGTCTCCGACCACTCCTAATGAGAAATTGTGATCCTTATAAGGAAGAAATGCTCTTACAGAGGGAATGAATTTAAGCACTATATCATCTTCAATCTTTTCATTCATCCCGCTTGAAAGAGTAACATTGTCATTATATTCAGCATGAATAGAAAATTCAGGAGATATCTTGAGTCCTCTATATACAAATGAAGTCTCGGCACTTACAGAAGGTATATAGGGAAAAAGAAGTACAAATAATAAAACAGGCAGGAACCTGAAAGCATATTTATTGTCCATTGTATCCATTAACAAAAAAAACATAATCCCCTTCATTGCAATTTACATTTCGGGTCAACCGGACTTGGGTCTTCAACGCCCTCACAAATACCGCCAAAACATCTGTCATTTATGGTACAGGCATCATAATCATTACACGGTTCCGAGTTATCAACAACTGAGACCCCGCCCAGACACTGATAACAGATGCCTGGATCCTCAAAATTGTCCGAAACAGCTATCCCCCCTTCACACTTGAGGCATAACCCTGGATCTTCAAAATTAGCTGACAATGGAACCCCTGACTCACATTTAAGACAGACTCCGGGGTCTTCAGAGTCGTCTGCTGCTTGAGTGCCGCCCTCACACTTAAGACATAAACCAGGATCCTCAAAGTCATCAGATACAGGGCTGCCACCCTCACAACTCTGGCAAATCCCAGGGTCATCAACATTATCATTTACGATGCTGCCGCCTTCACATTTACGACATATGCCAGGGTTCTCCAGATCATCCGGCACAGACATGACGCCATCACACTTCAGGCATATTCCAGGGTCATCACTATTATCAGCTACAATACTACCTCCCTCGCACTTCTGACAAATTCCCGGGTCTTCCATATTATCAGCCACCGGAAGGCCCTCTTCACACTTAAGGCATAATCCTGGATCTCTGTCATTAGCCGGCACACACTCCCCCGCTTCACTGACAACCTCACATGCATTGCACTCTATATCAGGACATCCGCGCCCTTTAGGATCAGGAACAACCTGCCCATTCTCGCACTTCTGACAGTCACCGGGCCTTTCATGGTCATTAATTACAGGAAGACCGTCTCTGCACTTCATGCAGGTCCCGGGGTCTTCAGTGTTATTTTCCATCACCACCCCATTCTGGCACCTGACACATATCCCCGGATCTTCAGCTGCAGTAATGACTTCACCTCCGGAGCACTTCAGGCAAGGCCCTGCGTCCTCAGTATCATCACTAACCCTGTTGCCTCCAATGCACTTTTTACAGATCCCGGGGTCCACGCTGTCATCAGGAATACACACCCCAAGATCGCTAAGCATCTCACACTCACTACATTCCAGAGACTTTAATGCCTCGAACTGCTCTAATAATTTATATGGAGGGATAGGAATAGGATCTGTAAGTCCGTCACCAAACATATAACCTTCATCTACAGTATGAATGATCTCAGACAGGCCTGCAGGGGTAAGAAACGTGAAGGTTGCATCATCTTCAACAACATACAGACGGCTTTTCCCATCAATCACTTCCAGAACTATCACCGTCCCGTCTGCATAAGCTACACCTGAAGGTGTATATATAGAAAGATCGTTCTTACCAACCACTGCCCTCATTCTGCCCTCATCAAGCAGCAGCACTGCACTGCCTCTTTTCACATTATTAGTCAAGTAATACTCTTTTATGGTTAGTCTGCTAAATTCGTTGACAGTTATAAGTAACCCATCACTAAAAGATAGCTTAGCTATTGAAGCCTCTCCAGTTTCAACAATATCACCATGAATAATGCCTCTCCCCAACCTTACGCTGTCTTTATTGCCCTGCCTAAATAAGGACACACTGCCTTTTGCAGGATCAATATTTAAGGAGCTTATAATTGCAACATGAGCCCTCTCTGACCCGTTATCTTTATCAAGGCTGAAACCGGAAGAGTCAGCATCGGATCCTATAAAAAGGTTCTGGCTGTCAACTGGGACAACCCCAAACTTCCCCCTCTTATCAACAGACACCCTCTCGAAAGGCTCTATGATCTTAGTGTCATCTTCTACAGTAACAGGCAGGCGACCAGAAACACTTTTGACCTCTGTGGTATAGCCATCAGCAGAAACAACGCCAAGATAACGCTTAGGCATATCCGAATTAGTAATTATTCCAATATGCTCTTTCCCACCAATAGAGACACTTGCTGAATGTGTAGCAATCATCAAAGAGGACGCAGGATCTATATTGAATGCAAAAGCTCCCTTCTTGATCTGAACATAATACGATAGAGGTGATCCTTTAATTTCGACATCAGTCTCACCCGCAAGATCTATCATTGAACCATCAATGAAATGTATGTAGGCCGCACCCTCAGCACCCGTCCTGATATCAGTCTCTTCAACAAGCGCAGCTTTCCCCTTCAAAAGGCCCCAGTCGTTATCCAAAGACCTGCTATAGACATCACCTGCTGTATTTATCTCTCCAAACTCTTTAACTGTTTCAGCAGTTGAGATATTTACAGTGGTAAGGATAAACAACAAAAGTACAATTGGAATTATAAAAAGAGATAGTGAACTGGATATTTTCATATAATATATACGATTCAATTAATCTTTATTATATAATCTATATATATAAAGGTCAAAAGGACTTTGCCCTACAACTACTAACATCAATAGGGTAAGCATATAGAAAGCTGTATCTCCGGAACTAAGAAATAGAACTCAAATATAAGTTCAATCGCCTTTTCTTAATTCTTTGTATATTTTTTCTCTGTCTCGTTTACAACTATCATACTCCGGGTCAACTTCAAGACACATAGTAAACTGTTCAATAGCCTCCTGATAGAGACCCAAATGTTTATAATGCCAGCCAAGCTGAAAACGGTACCTTACCTTACCCGGCTTAAGAGATATTGCCTTCTTGAATTCTTCCAGTGCCTTCCCGGACTCCCTGTTCCCCTGGTAACATACAGCCAGCTTATAGTGGCGCTCTGAATCATTAGGTCCATTATCTGCGACTTCCTGCAAGATACCAGCAGCTTTAGGATACCTGGATCTAAGTTCACATAAATATACAACTGCACTATGCAGTCTAGGGTCATCAGGATTTAGTTTTATGCCAGCATATAGAGTATCAACTTCATCTTTAAAGCGATAAGTTTTCTTATACAATCCGGCAAGGTACAGATAATGCGAAACATCACTTGGTTTATCAGTTATCAATGCCCTCATAAACAAGATAGCTTCATCAACATTACCCACTGAGTCGTTCATAACGGCCAGCTGCTTCCGGTATGCCGGATCATTATTAAAGTTTCTGTTATATTCAGATGCTTTTTCAAGTGCCACACCGCAACCGTTAATAAAACATATCCCCTTTAGATGAGCAACAGCGTTTTTTGCAACAGGATTCAAAGCAACAGCATATTCCAACTCCTTTAAAGCTTCACCTTCCTTTCCTTTCTGCATTAGAAAATATGCTAACTTCTTCCTTAAGTAGTCATCCTTTGGTATTGCACTTTGCATAGAATAATAATCTTGGGCAACCTCCCAAAGGTCATTAAATACTTTCAGGTAATAACTGCTATCCAGAAGGAGAATCTCTCTATACTCCTCTTTCGCATCATCAAAACGGCCAAGATCTCTAAAATAGGAAGCAAGATCATAACGCAGAAAAACATCTTTGGGCGAATTGGCAACAGCCTTCTTAAATGCCGCTTCGGCACCATTATGTCGTCCAAGCTTCTTAAGCACATACCCCCTTCTGCCATGATAAAGAGCACATACTGAGCACTGTGAGGATGCGTCTTCATAATATTTCAGTGATTTCACAAGATAGTACTCTTTATCAGAATTAGTGTCAGATGATAATGACCAGGACAGCAGAAGGTTCCCCATCTCGGCATTAAGCTCAGCATTGCCGGGATTAAAGAATATTGCTCTCTTCATGGATGCTGCAGCAAGCTCATAATTATTATCATTTTTATACCCTATCGCCTTTTCCTTATAAATCTGCCCGACAAATGGTGACATAATAGTGGAGAGTATCGAAATAAACAAAACGGCTGTCACAGAATAAATGATGCGGCTTCTTATGATATCAAAGGAATATGTCTTCCATTGACCGGCACCATGACCGGGCATGCGAGATGAATTAAGGGCTATTGCAGAAGATACAACAAAAAGAATAGCATTAGAAGGAATATAAAAGTTAAAATCAACTAAGCCATGCACCATAAGAGAAAAACAGGCAGCTAATGAGCCTAGAGAAAGAGCCTGCAATCTTCTGTCAGGATTATTGCTCACATTCTTCAAAACCGAAACAAACATGACTGAAAAACAAAAAAAAAGTAAAAACAGTCCTATGACACCCAGTTCAGACGCAATCTCCAGATAGTCGTTATGAGCGTGGTCTACACGTCTATACGTAGTATCTGCACGGAACTTTGGAAATGCATACCTAAAAGTCCCCGCGCCTGAACCAAGCAGAATATTATCAGAGACCATATCAAGCGAACTCCTCCACGTATCTAATCTTACACGGTCAATATGAAGGGGATTTGACAATGTCTGCATTCTTTCAATGACAGGCGATGCTCCCAATGTAGAAACCACCATAATTAGAGCAACAAGGTAGAATGAAAGTGCCTTGAGGTTTCTGCGGAAGTTTCTGATTATTGCCGACAGTATTATTAAAAAAATTAATCCTGAGAACATTCCTATCACCCCACCACGCGAAAGTGAGAAGAAAACCGCAACGCCTATATATACTCCAAGGACAAGAAATATTACACGCTTGGCTCCACTAAATGAGAGCGCAAGGCCTATACAGAGCAACACCATCATCTCCAGGTAACCGGCGAAATGATTATAATTGACAAATGTGAGTGAGAGACCGTATTTGCTGGAAGAAAAAATCTTAAACCCCAGCAAACTGCCTTTTGTAAGTAATATGCCTGCGGTTGCAAAAACACTTCCAAATATGACCAGGAATATTACGAGCCTCAGAAGTTTTCCTCTATCCTGTGTAAGGTTAACAACAAGATAAAAAACAAATATATAATTAATAATTTTTAATGTTTGAATTGCACTGGCATAAGAGTAAACAGAAGTCAAAGCAGACAGGCAGACAACCAGAAACAAGAATAGGTTTGGCATATCAAGAGGAGTTCGGGAAATCACCGAACTCCTCTTATTAATTACTGACACCGCCCATACCGCAGCAATGGTCAATGATATTAAGTGAAGGACAGTAACCGACCAGACCTCCACTGAACCATAAGCCAACGGAGTAAAGGCAAGTAAAACATAAAGGAGAGCTTCTTGCATGATCTTCAGCTTTTCAGAATATAATATATGCAGCTTAAGCATTTATGGACAGTCAAAAATAGAAGTTGCTGCAACAGACTAAGTTCCATCATACCTGACAGTGAACATAGCAATAAAGTAGACAACAAAAAATATTGCAAAAACTAAAAACATATAGTATTCAGGAACTTCATAAACCGTTCCTAAAATAGCTACAGTTGAAAAAGCAAAAGACAATGTTAGAATAGCTATAACGCTGCTCCTCACCTTAAGACCGAACCTGAGAAGTATATGGTGAAGATGTGTCTTGTCAGCAAAAAATGGACTCTTCCCGCTTAACATCCTCTTTATCATTACTGTGAGGGTATCAGAGATAGGTACAGCAAGGATTAATAAGGCAGCAACTGGCGGCACTAAACCATAACCTCTCTGAGTTACAGCTATCGCAAGAAAGACAAGAGAAAAACCGAGAAAGAAGCTTCCTGAATCACCCATAAATAGTCTGGCAGGGTACCAGTTATACTTAAGAAAACCTATCACTGCTCCGGTAAGCCCCAGGCTCAACAGCATCATCTCCATTTGTCCATTGATCAGTGCAAGTGCAGTAAAAGAAGCGAAAGCGATAATAGCTATTCCGCCTGCAAGCCCATCCAGTCCGTCTATCATATTAAATGAATTTATCACTCCTATGGCGCAAAAAACGGTTACAGGAACGGCCAGTAAACTGCCAAGGACTATATCGCCAAAAGAAAGGAGATCCCCAAGAGAAACAATCATTGTCTTACTGTAATTGATCATAATTACAGATGCCAGAACCTGGGCAATAAACTTCCAGCTGTAATGAAGATCGCTGAAGTCATCAAGGAAACCTACCACGCCAAGAAGAATAACTGCAGAATAATAACCCCTGAGATTCAGGTCTTCTGGCGGGACAAAAATGATACTGCTCAACGAAACTATAATAATCATCCCAATGCCTCCAACAAGAGGCTTTGGGATATTATGTAATTTACGCTTCATGTCGGGCGCATCCATCAAAGTAAAGTGCTTACCTGACTGATCCTTTTTTATAACAATCCAGGTTGAAGCGATTTCAATAAGTTTAGGCAGGATTACAATCATCCCAATAAGAGCAGTAAAAAAAACGAGGAAAGCCTTTATAAGATATACATTCGTCATAATAACTAGCGCCTTGTTTGTGGGAGGTTGAATCTAAATATTGTATTAAATCTTATTATATATAATATCTCATTATTTCGCTATAAAAAAAGCTTTTTTAATATGCTGATTATACAAGTATAACTATAAGCATAACTTCACAGATTGAATCCAAGTCGGATATGATAGAATATTAAATATGGTCAAAATAAAGATATGCGGTATTACAAATAAAGATGATGCAGATGCTGCGATTAAATATGGTGCAGATGCTTTAGGCTTTATTTTCTATCCAAAAAGCCCACGTGCCGTCTCTCCTGAAACAGCAAAATCCATCATCTCATTTATTCCTCCAATGGTAACAACTGTAGGGGTTTTTGTAGATGAAGATAAGAGTATGGTGGAGAAGACAGCCTCGTATACAGGTCTTAATGTTATACAGTTCCATGGCTCTGAGCCCCCAGACACATGCACTATAGACGACAAAAAAGTTATTAAAGCTATACGGGTAAAAGAGCTTTCTGACCTTGATATACTGAATAATTACGGCAAGGTATCAGCCTTTCTTCTTGACGCCTATTCACCTGATGCACTTGGCGGCACGGGGCAAGTCTTCAACTGGGAGATAGCAGTAGAAGCCAAAAAGTTTGGGAATATCATCCTTGCGGGAGGGCTAAACCCTGACAATGTAGCTGATGCTGTCAGAACTGTGCAGCCGTATGCAATAGATGTAGCGTCCGGTGTTGAAGGTGAGGTGAAAGGAATTAAAGACCATATGAAATTAAGGTTGTTTATTGAAAACGCTAATAAAGCCTTATAAGGGATATGGCTGAACCTTCACTCTTCTGCTCCTCTGACACAAGAAAGCACCATACCTTTAATATCCCCTCCATTGAATCCATACTGGGCGCTTCTTTTACTACGAAAAACAGCGTAAAGATACTTAAAAGCGGTGATAAGATATTCCAGCCTATACTGGACAGCATCTCAACTGCTGAGAAGATAATCTGCATAGAGTTCTATATCTTCAAGGATGATGATACCGGCAATAAACTTGCAGGACTGCTGAAGGAAAAGTCCATGCAGGGGGTAAAGGTCTATGTTCTTTATGACCACTTCGGGTCACTGTTGACCTCAGGCAGATTCTGGTCTGACATGAAAAAGGCCGGTGTTAAGTTCCGTGCATCTCACCCTATTAAACTCACATCTTTCCGCAGGAATATTTACCGCAACCATAAAAAACTCATTATTGTGGACGGAAAGCGGGCTTTTACAGGCGGGTTCAATATTGCTGATGAATATTACGGCTACTTCAATAAAAAGCAGCCTGCATGGCGTGATATCGGCATATGCCTGGAAGGGCCGATAGTAAACACTCTTTTTGAGCTATTCAAGAAAAGCTGGAGAAGGTGGAAGGGAAGCCCAATAACGACAGATATTGAGCACCAGGTGTTAACAGAAGGCATTCCTGCTGTCCCCATATTTGCCAGCACCGGAAGAGATAGAAGACGGATGAGAAGGCTGCTTTTACAAAGCATTAATAACGCTGAAGAGAGCATATTGATAACAACAGCATATTTTCTCCCGAGCAGGAGACTTATTAAAGCTCTGCAGCATTCTGCAAGGAAAGGGGTTAAAATCAAGCTGCTTCTCCCTGGCAAAAGTGATGTGCAATCTGCATACTACGCCAGCAGGTCACACTACAAAAAGCTCCTTACGGCAGGTGTTGAGGTATATAATTATCAGGGCTCGATACTACATTCCAAAACAGCTGTGTTTGACAGTTGCTGGAGCATCATCGGGTCAACGAATCTGGATTTTCAGTCATTAAGAAGAAATGACGAGGGCAACATCGGGCTACTCGATAAAGGATTCAGCAAAAGGATGGAGACCGTATTTCACAGCGATCTTAAAGAATCAGTAAGAATAAATCCCGACACTTGGTCAAAAAGATCATTATTACAAAAGATAATGGAGAAGTCTTGTTTATTTTTTATAAAAGTTTTCTTGAAATGAATACTCGCCAGGCTTCAGCCCAATGAGTATTAATTTCCCATTATATTGATAATATCACTACTCTTAGGATATTTGTCTTTTTCTGCCTCACTTAAACCAACTGCTCATGCAAACATCCTGTCTCTTTTTTGCAACAAACTTAACTTATACTGAAGAGCAAACATTATAGAAAACTTTGGGGCTTCCACTCACATAACTGTTTCATGACTTGATTGCAGAAATAATAAACAATATAATACACATCATTTGCAAATTGTTATAAATCTGTATTCACTAAGGAGCTGCAATGAAATTAGGACAGCTTATACATGGACTGGCTACTTTTTTACCCGGGGTAAACAAGTATTTCACAAAAGGAACTGGAGGAACAGACTCTGCCAGATACTGTTACTCTGTCTGGCTCAGACACTTAGTAATGGCTAAGAACAACGGGCTAAATCCATATCCTGAAGTAGTGGCAGAACTAGGCCCCGGTGATTCACTGGGTATTGGCTTAATGGCGCTACTAACAGGATCTGAAAAATATTTAGCATTTGACATCTTTGAATACGCAAATATTGAAAGAAATCTGAAAATCTTTAAAGAATTAGTAGCTATTCTGAAACATAAAGCAGACATCCCTGGAGATGATGAGTTTCCTGATGTTAAACCGCGCTTAGACAATTATGCCTTCCCCGTTGATATATTTACTGACAGCAAACTGAAAGAGGCTCTTCTTGACTCTCGCATTGAAAAAATTAGAAATTCAATTATTAATCCAACTGAAAAAAACTCTATGATAAAATATAAAGTTCCATGGTTTGACTCATCAGTTATTGATAAAGAATCTGTGGACATGATCTATTCACAGGCAGTTCTTGAACACGCTGATGATTTAGAAAACACTTACAAAGCCATGCGGTTATGGTTAAAACCTAATGGATTCGTTTCACATCAAATAGATTTCAGGTGTCATGGTACTTCTAATGAATGGAATGGACATTGGATGTATTCAGATTTTACATGGAAATTAATAAGAGGTAAACGTCCCTATCTTTTAAACAGAGCACCACATTCAACTCATCTTCAATTACTCAAAAAAGAAAATCATAAAATCGTATGCGATACAACTGTCACACAGAACTCAAATATTAAAAAAGACCGTTTAAACCCAAGATTCAGAGATCTTTCAAATAGTGATCTCACCACTAGTGGAGCTTTTATCCAGGCAGTAAAACAATAATAATGTTTTCTTATGTCTGGTCACTAACCTTCTTTTTATTATATGTGACTTGGCCCTCTGCATAATTTATTGTATTTTTCTTTAATAATATTATTTTCACTTATCATTTTCTCAAAGATAAGATTATTCTGTTTCTAATCATATCTACGAATCAACTATTCATAAAAAACATTTCTTCTATTCTAATAACCTATGATATAATATATATTTAATCTCATATTCAAGAATTGATTTTTTTTTAAACCAGCCATGAGTATAAAAGATAATAAAGTCCCTGACAGCAACGGTCATTTCGGACAGTATGGCGGCAGGTTTGTGCCTGAAACGCTCATGCCTGCTCTGCTTGAACTTGAAAAAGCTTATGCCAGGGCAAAGAAGGATAAGAAATTTCTTACAAACCTTACCCTACTGCAGAAAGACTATATCGGAAGACCGACAGCATTATACTTTGCTTCAAACCTTACCAAAAAAGTTGGCGGCGCAAAGATATATCTAAAAAGAGAAGACCTATGCCATACAGGTGCTCACAAGATCAATAACGCCCTTGCACAGTCCCTTCTTGCAAAAAAGATGGGAAAGAAAAGGGTCATAGCAGAGACAGGAGCTGGACAGCACGGTGTAGCAACAGCAACAGGCGCCGCACTTGCCGGGCTTGAATGCGAGATATATATGGGTACGGAAGATATGAGGAGGCAGTCACTTAATGTATTCAGAATGCGCCTTCTCGGAGCAAAAGTCACAGGTGTATCAATCGGGTCAAAGACATTAAAAGATGCTATAAACGAAGCGTTGCGAGACTGGACTACTAATGTAGACAACACACATTATGTCCTCGGTACTGCCTTTGGGCCGCACCCCTACCCTGCCATGGTGAGGGATTTTCAATCTGTGATCGGCAGAGAAGCGAGAAAGCAGATAATTAAAGTCGAAGGAAAACTTCCCGACTGCCTTATAGCATGTGTAGGAGGAGGCAGCAACTCCATCGGGCTCTTTTATGAATTCCTTAAAGATAAGGTGAAGATGATCGGTGTTGAGGCAGGCGGCCATGGCATAAAGAGCGGAAAGCATGCAGCACGTTTTGCCGGAGGTTCTCTTGGTGTGTTTCAGGGCTGCAAAAGTTATCTCCTGCAGGATAAGGATGGGAATGTTCTGGGAACCCACTCAGTATCCGCTGGCCTTGACTATGCGTCTATCGGACCTGAACACTGCTATCTGAAAGACCTTAAAAGGATAGATTATACATATGTAACTGATAAGGATGCTCTCAAAGCATTCGAACTTCTCAGCCATACTGAGGGGATCATACCTGCTTTGGAATCTTCTCATGCCGTTGCAAAAGCTGTGAAGATCGCATCAAAGATGCCGAAGAACTCAGTAATAATAGTTAACCTCTCCGGAAGGGGTGACAAAGACGTTGAAGAAGTAGCAAAACTGAAGGGCATCAAGATATAAAACAATGAGTGATATTTCAAAAGTATTTAATGATCTTAAGCTGTCTGGAAGAAAGGCCCTGATCCCTTATATTATGGCAGGAGACCCCAGCCTCTCTGCAACAAAGAAGCATATCTCATCCCTGGAGGAAGCCGGCGCGGATATCATAGAACTTGGTGTCCCATTCAGCGATCCTCTCGCTGACGGTCCTACCATACAGAGAGCAGCTGAAAGAGCTATGAAAAAGAATGCCACCTTAAGAAAGGTACTGAGGCTCGTAAGCGAGGTAAGGAAGAATTCTTCAATACCGATCATCCTGATGACATACTACAACCCTGTCTTTAAATTCGGCGTTAAAGCCTTTATAAAGGCCGCTGCCAAAGCCGGGGTCAGTGGAATGATAGTACCTGATCTTATCCCTGATGAAGCAGAGGATTACATAAAAGAGGCAAGAGAACATAAACTTGACACGATATTCCTTCTCGCACCTACAAGCACCCACAGCAGAATACACAAGGTTGCAGGCGCTTCTACCGGTTTCATATACTACGTATCTATCACAGGCATTACAGGCTCAAAATTGTCAATTGGACAGCATATGAAAAGCACATTAAGATCAATAAAGAAAGTATCAAATAAGCCTGTTGCCGTAGGCTTCGGGATCTCAACCCCTGAAGAGGCTTCTTCAATGTCCAAACTCGCTGACGGGGTTATCGTAGGAAGCGCTATCGTTAAATTAATAGCCGAGGGTAAAGACATTAAGAGTTTTGTCCGCAAACTTAGAAAAGCAATATAGGTCTTATACTTTATGACCTTCATTAATTTAAAACTTTTAACTTTTAACTTTTAACTTTTTTATTATGGCATGGTTCAAAAGAAATAAGGATGCTGCTGAAAAGCGGGTCAAAGTCCCGGAAGGCCTCTGGGTAAAATGCAACTCCTGCAAGGAGATCATCTACCGCAAGGAGGTCGAGCGGAACCTTAAGGTCTGCCCCAAGTGCAACTATCACTTCAGGATATCTGCCAAGGAGCGTATCCCCCTCTTTGTCGATGAAGGAAGCTTTATCGAGATGGACAGGAACCTTACTACGCAGGATCCTCTGGAGTTCCCACCCGAGGGTAAGGGCAAAAAGGCTTACAAGGATAAGATCAAAGATGTGCAGGAAAGCACAAATTTAAGTGAGGCCTCAATTTCCGGCAGCGCATCAATTGACGGGCATCCAGCCATGATAGTTGTTCTGGACTTTGCATTCTTCGGAGGCAGCATGGGCTCGGTTGTCGGAGAGAAGTTCGTTAGGGCTGTTGAAAAGGCTTATGAGGAGAGCCTTCCCTTTCTCTCCTTTGCTTCCTCAGGAGGCGCAAGAATGCAGGAAGGCATAATATCGCTTATGCAGATGGCCAAGACCTCCGCAGCCATTGCAAAGTACAAAAAAGGAGGCATGCCTTACATCTCCATACTTGCTGACCCTACTTTCGGAGGTGTCTCTGCAAGCTTCGCGATGCTGGGAGATATAATAATCGCTGAACCCAAAAGCCTTATAGGTTTTGCCGGCAGGCGTGTAATAGAACAGACCATAAACCAGCAGCTTCCTGAGAATTTTCAGACTGCAGAGTTTCTGCTTGAGCACGGCATGATTGATATGATAGTGCCGAGAAAAGAGATGAAGAAGACCATAGGCACTATTCTCTCTTTAACGGTCGGTGACAGAAACTGAAACATCAGGCCTGATTCTGCTCTGATATTCTAAAGATCACCTTCCGCCTTTATAATATGCATAAAGACCCTGATATATATATAAAGACCACAAACTACCTGTACGACCTTCAGAAGCACGGAATAAAACTCGGCCTATCAAATATTGAAAGGTTAACAGGCCTGCTCAATGATCCGCAGGATTCATTCCGATCTCTCCACATCGCAGGCACCAACGGAAAAGGCTCCACCGCAATGATGCTCGCCTCCATTCTGAGAGAGAGCGGTTTCAATGTCGGTGTCTTCACATCCCCGCACCTTGTAAGCTTTACCGAGCGCATACAGGTAAACGGGGTTCAGATATCAGAAGATGAAGTCGTATCTTTAATAGATATGATACGGGAGTCATTTGAAGGAACAGACCTTAACCCAACTTTTTTTGAGGTCATCACAGCCCTTGCCTTCTATTACTTTTCAATGAAGAAGGTGGACTGGGCAGTTATAGAGACCGGTATGGGGGGAAGGTTTGATGCTACCAATATCCTGAAACCTGAGGTCTGTATCATCACAAACATTGACCTTGATCATGCTGAGTATCTTGGAGATACGATACCTGAGATCACACACGAAAAGGCAGGGATTATAAAACCAGGCATTCCAGTAGTTACAGCTGCTCACCAGCCTGAAACCATTAAGCAGCTGTCTAAATCAGCTGCTGGGAATGGATCCATACTCCACACATATAATAAAGAATTTTCCGGGACACTTATATCATCAGGATTCAAAGAGCTGAAGTTCGATTACAAGGGTGACATCACCCTAGAGAATATCTCTTTGAATCTATCAGGATCACACCAGATGATGAATGCATCACTTACTGTCAGAACCGCCGAACTGCTCAGCAGCAAGCATAAGACGATCACAACTAAATCTATTAGAAAAGGGCTGTTAAAAGCTTCTCTTGAAGGAAGACTTGAGGTTGTTTCTGATGACCCCTTCATAATTCTTGACGGTGCGCACAACCCTGAATCTGCCCGCAGACTCGCCATATCAATATCTGAGTTCTTTACTGACAAGCGCAAGATAATGATTGTTGGAGTTATGAAAGACAAGGATATTGAGGGGATACTTAAACCCCTTCTTGAGGTATCTGACCATATTATCCTTACAAGGCCTGAAGGAGATAGGGCAGCAACAGCAGATGAGCTTAATGAGAAAGTGACAGGCATAATAAAAAAGTGCAGAAATAGGTGTGATGCCTCTGTTACATTAACAGGTGACGCTGATGAAGCATTGCAGGCCGCAAAGGGGATCTGCGATGAGAAGAGCATAATATGTGTTACAGGGTCATTCTATACAATTGGAAAGATAAAGGAACTGCTTGGAAGCAAAGGTGTACTCTCCGGGTTAAGGGAGTAGCAGGAAAATTATGCGCAATGTAATTTATAACAAACCATCCATGTATATACTCCTGTTCCTTTACACAGCTGTCCTGTATTTATCTCTCCTTACGCTGCCCGTACATGCATCGGCTGAGGAGCCGCTGAACATATCATCTGACTACCTTGAGTATATTTCCAAAGATGACACATATATCGGCCGGGGCAATGTAAGGATACAGTATGAAGACCTTCTGCTTATGGCTGATGAGGTCATACTGAATAACTCGACAGCAGATGCCGTAGCATACGGCAATGTTATTTACGACAGCAGAGAGATGGTCGTTCATGCAGAGAAGCTGGAGCTGAACCTTAACAGCCAGCTTGGCAAGATACATGAAAGCTACATCCTGTACAAAAAGAAGAACTACCACATAAGGGGCGGTGATATTGAGAAGACTGGAAAGGAGAGCTATCAGCTTGACAAAGCAACTGTAACATCATGTGATGCAGACCCTCCCGAGTGGCATATATCTGCCAGTGACATCAGTGTGGTGCAGCACGACAGTCTGACCGCCAGAGCCGCGAAATTCTATATCAAGAATATACCTGTTATCTACACCCCCTACTTCACGGTTCCCCTGTTGAGCAAACGCCAGACAGGTATTTTAAATCCTGCAATGGGCTATACAAGCACAAAAGGGTTTGCATATAAACAGGGGTTCTACTGGGCGATCAGGGAGAACCAGGATGCAACACTATATCTCGATTATTACAGCAAAAAAGGCCTTGGCAAAGGAATTGATTACAGATACATATTGAGCCCCGACTCAATGGGAGAGGTATGGGTATACCACCTGAAGGACAAAGACCTTGAGAGAAACTTCTCTGAGGTAAAGTCCTACCTCAATCACAAATTTCCATACGGCATCTCAAGTTACCTGAAGGTTAATGCCGTTAATGATTTTGACTATTACGACATCCTTGAATCAACGCCTTCCGACAGGTTCGGTTTCCCATCAAGGCAGCCCGAACTCTTCGGATTTCTCCCTGACGAGAGGCAGCAGAAGTATCTTGAATCAAACATTCACTTCTCCAAGAGCTTCTCAAGCGGGCGGATATACCTGCTGAGTCAATACAGGCAGAGCCTTGAGGAGAGTTCCGGAGACATACCTCAGAATCTGCCTGAGATCGGCATGATCATGAACACTAAAACAAAGGGGCCGGTATCCTTCAATGTCTCACTCACCGGAACTCACTTCTGGAGAGAGGAGGGACAGACCGGCCAGAGAATTGACCTTAATCCAAATCTTTATATGAGCTTTGGAAGGGAGTTCACTTTGACGCAGAAAGTGGGGCTGCATGAAACAGCCTACTTTCTCGATTCTCCCAGCAGCAACGAGAACAGAACGTTATTTGACCTGGAGACAACCCTCTCCACCAGATTGCTGAAACAGTTCTCGACCTTCAACCATATCATTGAGCCTTCAGTCGAGTATAAATATGTCCCGGATGTTGATCAGAAAGACCTGCCTGAATTCGACTCTTCAGATTCTATCCCTCATCAAAGCGAAGTAACATACTCACTTACCAACAGGCTTGCAGGACTCAACAATAGTGGGCCCTACTCCAGGTTCAGGCTTTCACAGAGCTACAGTCTCCTTAATATAGACAGGCGCTTCTCACCTGTAGTGCTTGAAGGCTCTTTTGTAAATAAAAGAATTAAGTTCAATGTCAACACAGCATATGATGTTTATGAAAAGAACATTACTGATGCAATCGCATCGGTCCGTCTTGACTGGAAGAAGGGCTTTATAGGTATCGGGAAGAACTTCAGGCGATCAACAAACCTTGACCAGTATTCAGCCGAACTGGCGCTATACAGCCCAATAGAGATATATGGTGCAAGCCTGCCTGTGGAGATACTTGGAAACATATGGTACGACCTTAAAGGCGGGGGAGTACAGGAACTGAACATCAAAACAAGCTACAGACAGCAGTGCTGGGGATTTTCTGTATCCTACACAAAAGATCCGAATGAATATCAGATCATGTTCGGCATAGAGTTTACCGGGCTTGGTGTTCTGCAGCTTGGATAGAAGCCTTAACGATCTACTGATCCAGATTCTCCTTTGCCTCATTCCATAACTCCTCCATCTCCTGAAGGGTCATGTCCGACAGCTCCCTGCCCTGCTCGTCAGCACGTTTTTCAATATGGCTGAATCGGGATATGAACTTGCCTATGGTCCTTCCAAGCGCATCCTCAGGGTTCACATTGACAGCATTTGATATTCTTACCATGACAAAAAAAATGTCGCCAAGCTCATCCTCGATATCTCTATAGTTCTTCTGTTTAATGGCGCTCTTGAATTCGTCTATCTCCTCTTCAAGCTTCCCTATAACATCATCGATACTTTCCCAGTCAAAACCGGCCCTTGAGGCCTTCTGTTGAAGCTGCTGAGCCCTTATTAGCGCCGGAAGCGTTCTAGGCACCCCTCCAATGAGAGACTTTCTCTTGCCCTCCTCCTTTTTATGCCTGTTCCACCACTCTGTCACATCCTCAGAAGTAGGCAGGTCTTTATCGCCAAAAACATGGGGATGCCTTCTGACCATCTTGCTCACTATACCCTCTACCACTTCATCCATCCCAAAAAGGCCGTCCTCCTTTGCCAGACGACTGTGAAGAACGACCTGAAAAAGAAGGTCCCCAAGCTCCTCCTTAATTTCCTCAGGCCTGCCGTCATCAATAGCATCCAGAAGCTCATAAAGCTCCTCAACAAGATACGGCTTGAGACTCTTCCTTGTCTGCTCCTTATCCCAGGGGCATCCGTCAGGCCCTCTGAGCCTGTCAACAACCTTTATCAATTCTTCAAGTTTCATATTTCACGTATTATTAACAGCATTGTTAAAGTTATGGAAATCATCAGCTGCCGTAGATCTTAAACCGCTTTTAAGATTTTTTATTATATGTTTTACCGGATGAAAGATACAAACAGGCTTATAACCCTAATGAATTAAGCAATACAAACATAGTATAGTATAAGAACACTACGCTCAATACACGGAGGAATAAAATGGTAGACCCTAAAAGTATTTCCATACAGATGCCAAGACAGGTATCCCGGACAATATATACAGAAGGGGGAGTGTATGTGGATTATTTCCGTAACCAACAC
>PJEL010000266.1_pt1 | contig 63287 bp, 91 predicted proteins | sample 1853271 | NCBI WGS metagenome assembly PJEL01 (sample SAMN08108733, study PRJNA415343) | Invertebrate metagenome, whole genome shotgun sequencing project. | host: Globobulimina | place: Sweden: Gullmar Fjord | collected 2015-08
ACTCCTGTGAGGGCTGGCCTGGTAAGGTCTGTCCCTGTGGCATAGGTAGTCTTGTCTATCATCCGGAAAAGCTCTCCAGTATCGATAGAGAATATATGATCCGCTGTGAGCTTAGGGACCTTGGGAAAGTCCAGGACAGGGCGCGTAGGGATCTCCAGAGAGGTCTTCCCACATTTAAGGGTCACTGTTAGCTCTGCATTACCCATAGGAGCCTTGGGAGCCTCATTGAAGTCCAAAGAGATCTCTTCCCCACTGACTGCTTTAAGGGCCTTGTCCAAGATCCGGACGGGGAGGAGACCCCTGCCCTTTTTCTGTATGAGTCCTTCAGAGCAGACTGTAATTGCCTGGTCCAGATCGGTAGCACAGAAAGAGATCTTTCCTTCTTTCGCTGTGACTAGAGCAGACTTAAGGATGGGGAAGGTAGTCTTGCCTGGAGTGACATCCATCAGGCGCTTCATGATCTGAAGGAGTTCTGATTTACTCATGATGATTTTCACTAAATAGCCTCCTGATTAAAGTACCGTTCTATTATATCAAATCGAGTGTTAGAGTTCAATCTTAAAGTGCAATGTGCTCCTTTACTTCTTCCAGGATCTCCGTAGCGATAGCCACAGAAGCCTGCTCTGAGAACTGGGCAGGGGCACATGCCTTGAGCTGCTTGATCGATCCATGCACTGCCAGGATAGCAAGGGCTCTGCCCTGTTGCAGCAGCTCTTCCCTGATCTTCCTCCCGAGTCTCTTTGTCTCAGGGTCCAGGGCTGCGTGCTGTCTCCTTATCTCTCCCAGAGCTCCTTCGATTAGAACGTCTCTCTTTTCCATCCGTCTACCTCCTGGGTACTCTCTTTAAGCAGAGTGCTTACCTATCATTTCTTTAATCGAGTTGCAGCAGCGCTCATGGATCTTGCGGGATGTGTCCCTGCTTGCTTTCTCCCATTCTTTGTAAGGGATCCATCTCATAACGGATCCTTCTCTCTGAAGTTTCGCGTTCTCCTCTGATACGCACTTGTCACTCATCGGCTCTATAGTGCAGCCTGCTTCGATGTCCGTGTCATAAAGTACATAATGCTGATCCATGGTCTCCTCCTGATTTAGTGTCTACTCTTGTCCCTGCAAGGCTCATGCCAGGCACGGGCTCTGCTGTCTGAGATTGATCCGGGAACAGTGCTCTACATTGTACTCTCTGGCTAGCGCCAAGGTGCTGCTCATTGTTACCCAGCTCTGGTACCCTCTGCTGTTTGCAAAGTTGTCCAGGGCTTCCTGCGCTGTAAAAGCAATCTCCGTGCTCAGGGTCATACCAGACTTCCCCATGATCTGCCAGCTGGTAGGCTCCTTCGAGGGATGAAGCTCTCTGTCCTTTCTCTTCTCTACCTCTTTCCTCAGTTGGATAATGGCCTCTGTGCTCTGCATCCTTTTGTAGAAGCAGGACAGGTGCTCTCCGTTTGCGCGGGTGCAGTGCACGGTATATCCCAGGATGCCCTGTCCCGGTACCGTGTGCGGGGTAGCGATAAAATCTACCCTTTCCCCTTTAACGTCTATCGATCTTACTATAGTCCCCTCAGTCTCCATGATCTTTCATCCTCCTTATTCTGCTCCGATAAGGTACCGGAGAATTGATCTGCCGTTGTCTACTTCCTTCTCCGTGTATACCGGGAAGGAGTTCTCCAGTGCTCCGTAATATGCAGCGGGTACGTCTTTCACTTTTCGATTTACCAGCTGCCTGTGTGTCAGCCCCTTTCCTCTTGAGCGCCTGAGCGCTTCTACCAGTTTCTTTACATCTCCGTTTGTGTAGGCTCTTGCTATTCTCTCTTCAATGTTCTCCATGAGCTCTCTCCTGTGGTAGACCGTTACGATACTTTTCTAACCCTCTGGGTAAAACGAAACTGAAGATTGCAATGAGGACACTTGACCCAGGCACCCATCTCAGCGTCTACTTCGATGATCGAGTCACAGTCACTGCAGTAGGTCATCTTCTTTTCTTCCGTCTTGTTTTCTTTTTTCGTTATTGTGAACATCTTGTTTCTCCTTGTTGAGTTCCGCTATGTCTTCTACTTATTACTTTAGCAACTGACGTGCCAAGTATCTAAAAACCTAAAGGCAGATAGTACAACGACTTAGCAAATCCCGTCCGGAAATCCTTGTATTTTTGCACTGCATATTGCAGTCTTCCTCTGCAATTTGCCCTGATTACCAGGTGCGCGGAGCTGGATTCTCCAGTATCCGCTGTATAAAGGCTCTTATTCTGCTGAGCATAGGCTCCTCCTTTGTAAGTTCTCTGTGGAAGACCCCTGCAATATTCAGGCCTTTACAGGTTTGATTGTATAAAATCAAATAATATAAGGAGTTAGCAGCACATAATTATATTGACAGATACTCTTATCTGTGCCTAGTTTGCAATTAAGGTATGGCAAAAAGCAAGAAAATCATAAGGGTCAAGGACGTAGAGAAGTTAGCAGGCCTGCAGTGTACCAGGAGAGAGGCTGCTGGATTTCTGGGTGTCCGGATCGGTACCTTTGACTATAAGTTGAAAACGGATAAAAGAGTAAAGGCTGCCTGGGAGCGCGGGAAGCAGCTGGGGCTTATCAGTCTCAGACGGAAGCAGATGAGACTTGCAGGGACAAATGCTTCTATGGCTATCTTTCTGGGTAAGCAATATCTGGAGCAAAGGGAGATCACTACACATCAGCTGACGGGCGAAGACGGAGGACCTATTGATATCGATGTAGGACTTCTGAAGTCGGAGGAGAGAGATGAGCTTAGAGGGCTCCTTGACAGAGCGACTCGATCCAAAGAAGGCTAAGAGACTTCTGAAGGATCTTGACAGGGTTGACTCTAATGAAAGCCTATTAAAGTTTATTGATCTGGCTTGGCATGTCCTGGAGCCTAAGAGAGAATTTGTCCCCGGCTGGCATATAGAAGCAGTGTGTGAACATCTCGAAGCTGTCCATGACAAAGAGATCTCCCGTCTATTAATCAATGTCCCTCCAGGGTGTATGAAACCGGGATCGATTGAGAATATAGTAGCTACGTCCACAGGGAGAAAGCGTCTTGGGGATATTGTTGTAGGAGATTTTGTTCTTACTCATAGAGGTCGCTATAGGAAAGTAAAAGATGTGCATAAGCAGGGGGTGCTCCCTCTACTTCGTATTACTACGCATTCAGGTAGGGTATCCTTTGCAGCATATGAACATCCATACCTTACTCCCAGAGGGTGGGTAGCAGCTGAAGATTTGAATGTAGACGATTTTTTAGGTGCAGTAAGTCCTATTGAGGACGCACATAAGGATACAGTTTCTTTGAAAGAGGCTAGGGCTCTTGGATACATTATAGGGGATGGTAGCGTTACTCAGCCTGCTAATACTCTGTTTACAAACAAAGATGAGGGTATGGTAGACGACTTTAGGGAGTGTGTAACTTCCTTGGGGTTTGATACTTCTCAGTCTAAATATGACGGTAAGGATGCTTGGGTTGTCCGTGTTTTAGGGGGTAAGTGCGTACAGCAGTGGCTTAAAAAGCATAACCTAGATAGTAAGAGTAGCTACACTAAACGTATCCCAGATACAGTTCTATCTTCTACCAGAGAAGTAATTAAAAACTTCCTAGGGGCTTATTGGTCATGTGACGGTAATGTCCATGTCAGAGATACAAGGAAGCGTAATTCTATATATCGCTCTAGCTGCACAACAGTATCCGAGGGTTTAGCCAAAGACCTTCTTCACGTTTTAGGAAGAGTAGGGATTCGAGCTAGAGTAAGAAAGCGTAGTCGTACATTAACGACTAAAGCACAGCTTGGGGGTAAGTACGTATATTGGACAGTAGACGTACAAAATGAAACTGACACTGCTAGGATTATGGCACTCCCAGGACTTACAGATAGAAAGAAATTTGTATGTAGAGAACGTTTTGATTCAGTTTTGTGGGAAGACAGGATAGTAGAGATAATTCCAGTAGAGCCTAACGAATGTAGGTGTCTTACTGTTGAAGAGGATCATTCCTTTACGTGGGATGATATTGCTGTCCACAATTCCATGACTACAGACGTATTCTTCCCCGCCTGGGAATGGGGTCCACGGAACAGTCCGGGGATCCGGTACGTCAGCGCTTCCTATTCAGAGGCTCTCACAATCAGAGACAATAGACGCTGCAGGAATCTTCTCCGATCTTCCTGGTATCAAGATCGATGGGGGACCCGGTTTAACCTGGTAGGGGATCAGAACGCTAAAGTTAAATACGAGACAAACCACTCCGGATTTAAGATTGCTACTTCCGTAGGAGGCCTTGGCACTGGAGAGCGTGGAGATCGGTTTATCATTGATGATCCTCACAACGTCATCGAAGGAGAGAGTGACGCGAAGAGGACAGCAGTGCTGCGCTGGTTTACTGAGTCCGTAACTACTCGAGTCAATGACCCGGAGACTTCCGCTATCATAGTCATCATGCAGAGGGTCCATGATAAAGATGTCTCTGGACATATCCTGGCAAATGAGATGGGGTATACTCACCTGATGCTTCCTATGGAGTTTGAGCCGGATCGAAGGTGCAAGACATACTTCTTCAGAGATCCCCGCAAAGAAGAGGGAGAGCTCCTGTGGCCTGAGAGGATGTCAGCAGAAGTCATTGATCGAGATAAGAGAGCTATGGGAAGCTACGCAGTGGCAGCTCAGTTCCAGCAGACCCCTACTCCTCGAGGAGGAGGGATGTTCAAGCGCCAATGGTTTGAGATTGTAGAGGCTGCTCCTGCAAATGGGACTGTAGTCAGGGGCTGGGATCTTGCAGCTTCTGAGACTATCTCCGCTGCCTTTACTTCTGGAGTAAAGATGAGGAGAGATCCGGAGGGGATTTTCTACATTGAAGACGTGGTACGCTTTCGAGGATCTCCTGGCAAGGTAGATCAGGCGCTTGTCAATACTGCTTCTAATGATGGGTATATGACCAGGCAAGATATTCCACAGGATCCTGGACAGGCAGGAAAATCTCAGGTTAAATATTTTAGTAGACTACTCGCCGGGTACAATGTAAGGTCCTCCACGGAGACAGGAAGTAAGGAGACTAGAGCGGAGCCTTTTAGTGCTCAAGCAGAAGCGGGTAATGTCAAACTTGTCCGGGGTCTCTGGAATGATCTCTACCTCGATGAGCTTTGCCTATTCCCCTTCAGTGATTATAAAGACCAGGTGGACGCTTCAAGCAGATCCTTTTCTGCTTTGATACCGAAGAGAAACGAAGATCAGATACCACAGGGACCGGAGGTAGTGACAGCACATGGATAACATAATAAAAAAAGTAATGGGGATTAAGCCCTCTGCAAAGCCCACTGATACTGTGGGCGTAGGTGCCACTGCAATCTTCGGGGGGTACATCCACTCTACGGAGAAAAATGCCAGCCTCTCAGGGACAAGGAAGTACATTACTTTCTCTGAGAACATGGTCAATATTGCTATTGTGGGTGCTGGGGTCCGGTACTTTCTTAACCTGGTTGCTAAGGCTTCCTGGAATGTTACCCCTGCTGATGAGTCCCCTGCTGCTAAAGAGGCAGCAGAGTTCATGGACAATGTCCTCTATGATATGGAGTCTCCCTGGGCCCGTGTGGTCCGTAGAGCTTCCATGTATAAATTTTACGGATTCAGTATACAGGAGTGGACTGCGAAAGTAAGAGAAGACGGACGTATAGGGATCAGGGATATTGCTCCACGTCCACAGTCTACGATAGAGAGATGGGATAGAGAAGAGAAGCATGGGGAGATAGAGGGGATGGTCCAGCGCAACCCCCAAAATGGTGAGGAGATCTATCTTCCCAGAAATAAAGTAATCTATGTAGTGGATGATAGCCTTAGTGATAGTCCGGAGGGGCTGGGCATCTTTCGTCATATCGCACAGGAGGCTGAGAGGTATCTCAGGTACTTGGATCTTGAGGGGTATGGTATAGAGACGGACCTTCGAGGGATCCCGATCCTGAGAGCTCCTTTGGCTCTGCTGGCAGGGCTGGTCAAGTCTGCGAAGATAACGAAAGACGAAAAAGACGCTATGATCCAGGTCCTCAAAGATTTCATTGATAATCATATTCGCTCCCCGGAGTCCGGACTGCTTCTGGACTCGATCCCCTACAGGACAGAGGATGAGAAGGGAACTCCCAGCTCAGAGAAACAGTGGGATGTAGAACTGCTTAAAGCAAACACGTCTTCTCTTCCGGACGTAATGAAAGCCATTACCAGGGTCAATAGGAACATAGCAATACTTCTCGGAGTAGAGCAGCTCCTCTTGGGATCAGACGGTAAAGGTTCTTACTCATTGTCACGGGACAAGACAAACAATTTCTTCCTTATAGTAGATTCTACGCTGAGTGAGCTGGGAGAATCCTTTGATAAAGATATTGTAGACGTTGTGTGGAGACTCAATGGCCTGGATGAAAAGCTCAAACCTTCTCTCACTCCGGAGCCTATAAAGTTCAGTGATATCGAACAGGTCACTACTGCTCTCAGAGACCTGGCTACTGCAGGAGCTCCTCTCGATGTCGATGATCCAGCAATAAATGAGGTTCGGGAACTGGCAGGACTTCCTCCTAGAGATACTAGTTCTATAGAGGAAGATGCTATGGTAACTCCTAAGCCCAAAGACCCGGAGACTGAAGAGATCCCTGAAGAGGAAGAGGAGGAAATCTAATGGCCCTGGTAGTAGGTACCAACTCCTATATATCAAGAGCAGATGCAGTAACGTACTTCACGGATCTTATCCATGGCGCTGACTTTTTAGATGCAACAGATGACATAAAAGATCAGGCTTTGATAAGCGCTACTGCTATGCTTGACCGGCAGTGCTGGGTAGGGGAGAGGACTGGAGGAGCTACTCAGGATCTTAAGTGGCCCAGGACTGGAGTAAGTACTCCTGAGGGGTACCCTGTGGACTCTGCTACTATTCCTGATTTTATGGAGGACGCTACATGTGAGCTGGCCCTGTCATTGATCCAGGATGATAGTGTACAGACAGACACAAGTATAGGATCAAACACTAAGAAATTGAAAGCTGGAAGCGCTGAGATTGAGTACTTCAAAGGGACTACCAATTCAAGTACAAGGTTCCCTACGATAGTACATGAGATTATCTGGCCTTACCTGGAAAACTCTTCAGCTGCTACTCCTCCTTATGCTGGGGGAGCAGATGCTGAGAGCGGACTTAATGACTTTGACCTTAGTAGGGGGTACTAAAAATGGGAAGACCATCAGCAGACCTGAGGAAAGATGCTAACTTTTTCCTTAATAGTTCACGTCTGGGAGAGTGTATAAATAAGTTCGGGAGGAATGAATCTGCCGGGGTAGGGACAGAGGACCTCTGGGAAATAGGGGGCGCATACCCCTTCCAGTCATCTGCTCAGGCAATAGAGATACTCAGTACAGCTGCCAATGATACAGCAGCTGGGACAGGAGCAAGGACTGTAGTAGTCGAAGGCCTGGATGCGGATCTTCTTTTCCAGACAGAGACGGTGATCCTTAACGGCGCTACTGCAGTAGACCTGGTCAATACGTACAGAAGGATCTTCCGGGCTTATGTAGCTACGGCAGGATCTGGAGGAGTCAATGAAGGAGCTATCTCCGTAAGAGTAGACGGCGGGGGGACTATCCTTGCTATCATCAGCATAGGACTGGGGCAGACTCTCATGGCCCTGTATACAGTCCCAGCAGATCAGACTGCCTATGTTATCGGATACTACGGAGATCTCGCCAAGGGAAACCCTACGGGATCCCAGGCAGATATAGGTCTCTATGTAAGACCTGATATATCCCAGGCAGACTCTCCCTTACAGTTGAAGCACTTCATAGGATTGAGCTCCGATGGTACCAGTCATCATGTCCATCAGTTCCCTCTTCCACTTAAAGTAATCGGGGGATCAGATATCATGGTAAAACTTATTGCTTCAGACGATGCAGATATCCCGGTGTCCGGAGGATTCTCTCTTTACTTTCTGGAGGACTAAGTGCCTGATATTTTTAGGGCAGACATTGCGGGAGAGATATACAAGGGTTTCAAGGGCCAGGTATTTGATGTGGTCCTTACCAAGGTAGTACCTGGAGTCCGTACTCCTGGATCCTTGACAGCAGGGACTAACCCTGTGGAGACGGGGTATACCGGTGAGGGCTTTGTGGATGACTACAAAGAATATCAGATCGATGGGACTATCATCCAGAGAGGGGATCGGAAGGTAGTTATCTTTGGAGCTTCTCTTCCTTCAGGAGTGATACCGGAAGTAAATGATAAGAACACAGCTGAGGGATTAGTCAGGACCATAGTCAATGTAGAACGAGATCCAGCGGGGGCCACGTACCTCTGCCAATCGAGGTAAGTATGGAGCATAAAATAAATAGAATCTCTTACCTGGAGCTATCTACCTACTTTAGCGTAGATAAGTCTACAGGGATTTTGTCCCGAATAAAGTCCATAGGTAACGCTCCTTTAGGTTCTGTAGGATATAACAACGGGGTAGGGTATAAGAGAGTTTATTTTAAAGGTAAGCATCACCTGGTCCATCAAATTGTGTGGAGGTTAACCCATAGAAGAGATATTCCTGAAGATAGTGTAGTAGACCATATTGATAGAGATAGTAGGAATAACAGGCCCTCTAATCTTAGGCTATTGAGTTCCTCTGATAACAAATTAAATGGGGGTACTTACTGCACTAATACTACGGGGAAGAGGGGGGTCACTTTCCACAAGGGGAAAGGGATTTATGAAAGTACTATTACAGTAGATAAGAAGCGTTTTTGGTTAGGGAGGTTTGCCCAGTTAAAAGACGCTGTACAAGCAAGAACTGAAGCAGAGAACTTTTATGGCAAAGGTTATTTATGTCAGTCGCGGTAGCATACGATTTTGATAAGCTCTTTTTCTTAAAGGTAGATTTTGTCGATCCTGCAAGCAGAGTCTTTAATCTGCTGGATAAGTATGAGATCCATCTTAATAGTAGATTTATGACTATGGTCCGGAGCATTAAAGATGAGTTGGTTCTTAAAGAGATCGAGCAAATGATTCTCCAGGGCAGGATGGGGGAGGCATACAAGACAGTAGAGATCTACGTCAATCGTTTTGCCACTCAGATCAATGGAGTCTTCGTAGGTTCTGGACAGAGTACGGCAGACGCTCTCAGTGCTGTAGCAGTTGTGGATTTCGATATCACAAATTACAGAGCAGTACAGATTATGAGAATGAATAAGTTTGAGTTTGTTAGAGAGTTTATGAGAGAGCAGCAAATGGCTACAAGGCAGGCGCTCATGGACGGGATCAGTAGAGGATTGAATCCAAGAGAACAGGCACGGATGTTTCGGGAGTCTATAGGTCTGACCTCCAGACAGGTGCAAGCAGTATCGAACTATAGAAAACTCCTGGAGGACGGAAGTACCCAGGCGCTTACTCGGAAACTCAGGGATGCTCGTTTTGATAGAACTGTCCAGGCTGCAATCAGAGACGGTAGAGCTCTGGGCCAGGATCAGGTAGATCGAATGGTAGGAAGATACCAAGAACGCTATCTCAAGTATAGGAGTGAGGTCATTGCCAGGACCGAATCTCTTTCTTCTGTTCATCAAGGAAAGGAGGAGATGTATAACCAGGCTTTTGAAGATGGGACTCTTAATCCTGATAAGGTCACAAGGACCTGGCATATCGCAAGGGATGACAGAGTCAGAGATACTCACTCTACGATGTCAGGCCAGCAGAGAAAAGTAGGAGAGCCATTTACCACAGGAGCAGGGGTAAGTATCAAGTTTCCGGGAGACCCTAGCGCTCCAGCTAAAGAGCGTATTCAATGTAGGTGTGCTACAAGCACTACGATCCAGCAGTAGACTGAAAGGAGTCTAATCATGCCTCACAGAAGGAGAAACAGGACGTACCTCGACAACGTCCAGAACATTAACATAGTGAACGCTACTCTTGACTCTGCAGATCTCAAAGTGGGATCTCATGGAACAGCAGGGACAGGGGTTACTCAGGAGCAGCTCAGCTCTCTTCTGGTCACAGAGGAGCTCACCATAGCTGCCCCTGCCGTGGTAATCACGGATGTAGGGGACGCTAACGGGGGGTACGGTGCTCTGGAGCTGATTGTTTTGGCAGCGTCCAATATTCTGCTCCTCGGAGCTGAGATAGATATTGCTATCACCGGGGACGGAGCGGGAACAGCTGACGATGCAGCAGTAGATATCGGAGTAGGGACAGTAGCTGAGGCTGCCAACTCTACAATCGATGGTACCTCCGCTAACGTCATAGCGAAGATCGATGCTCCCCTCACAGCAGCTGCGGGGGTAGCTGTCGGAGTAGGCCTGCCTTCCGGTACTCCTGTGGTAGTCGATGCTACGGGCGGTACTCAGGGGATCTACCTGAATATCGGAATCCCGGATGCAGATATCTCTGCCACGGGTACTATGGCAGTAGCCGGTACCGTCCGTCTGATCTACCTGGATATCAGCAAGGGAGCATAGCAGCTATGAGCAAGCAGAAGACTTTCCGTCCTCCTAAGGATATCCTGGAGATGGTCGCTTCAGGGACTTCTCTAGGAATCGATATGGAGAAAGGATCCCATCTGTCTTTAGGACAAGTGCAGAAGATTCACAAGCGCCTGTCCAGAGAAGAGGGGGACCAGGGAGGACTCCGCTGGGCACGGAGAATCCTTCGTCAGGAAGGTCTTCTCAAGTCTTCGTCTCAGGGGGACGTACTTATTCCTGAGATTATAGATCTGCAACTGGGCCCTGACATCCTTGTAGGAGTAATCCATAAGGATCATGGGGATGTAGTCAAAGCGTTAAATAAGGCTGGGGTTCCCTCTTCGTGCCTGCCTGTGGAAGAGGGGACTCTGGTCTTCTTCTCGAAAGATGAAAGAGACTTGTCCAAGGCCGAAGACTTTTCTGAGTTTCCTATAGATGAGTGCGCGATTAAAGACCTAATCCTGGTAGACAGCAGCGGGTACAAACTCCGCTCCATGCTGAAGTACGCAGGAAGCAGATCCGTAGGCTGCTCCTGTTTCTCTATCCCTGAGCCTGGTACAGTAGCGGGATTATCTCTCGAGGGTCTATATCTGGTCAAAGCAGAGGATCAGGTAAGATATCATGCGGAGATCCTCAAAGTGGATGACTCCTTAGGCCTTGTCCTGGGCTGGGCTATTATCTGTAACACGGGAGTAAACATATCCAAGGGAGAAGAGGGAGAGCAGTACTTCGATAAACAGGATGACCATATTCCGGAGTACTCTATGCTTGAAGCTACTACTGATTTCATGTTACATAGTCGCAAAGCTGGAGAGATGCACTGGAAGGATGACGAAGGGGAGGCTATTGGAAAAGGTGCTGTGGTCTTTGCCTGGCCTATGACAATGGAGATTGCTAAGGCTTTTGGAATCGAAGTAGATCAGACAGGATTGATGATAGCTATGAAACCTGATGACGAAGAGATGCTTGAGAAGTTCCGCAGTGGAGAGTATAAAGGTTTCTCTATTGGAGGGAACTACATCCCTGAGCACACTGAGGAGGTAGAGTAGAGTGCCTGGTAAAAAGAAAAAGAAAATAATGCACAGTTTCAAGATGGATGAGATCAGTGGGGTAGATGGGATGGCTCAAGCAGGGGCCAAGGTAGTTATCATGAAAAGAGATGACAGCGGAGAAGACCTACTGAAAGCTATGTTCAATGACGCTCTCGAAAGTCTTGAGCTACAGGAGAGCATTGATGACGCTCTCAGAGAGATGTGGAAGCATAACGAAGCCCTGAGGATATCTATCCGGGACATCGTTAATGATAAGGAAACTTACCCGGACACTATGTCTGCGGTCAGTCAATCTCTTCAGGAGTTTGCTGTTGCGGTCTCCTCTATGATAGAGGGCGCGATAGGAGAGATAGAAGAGGAAGCAGCAGAGACTCTAACCAAGACGGAAGACGGCAAGACTCTTCCCGCTACGGATTTCGCATACGTGCTGGATCCGGAAAATCCGTCAACGTGGAGACTGCGTATGACAAAAAGTGGGGAGACGGATCTCAGGACTATGGAGGCTCTCTCTGTGGTACTTGACCCTGTCTCCAAGATACAGAGCGTGCAGATCCCTGAAGATCAGATGCCCGAAGTGCTGGGGAAGGTCAGAAAGGCCTGGCTTACAGCTCATCCGGATAAGACGGAAGAGGATCTGCCTAAAGTGTTAATTATGAAGGAGAGTTCTATGACACCCGAAGAGAAAAAAGCTCAGGACGAAGCTCTGAGCAAAGCTATGAAGGAAAAAGACGATGAGCTGGAGAAAGTCAATGCAGATCTGACGATAGCAAAGGCTATCGGAGAGCTCACTGACGTAGAGAAAGCTCATTTCAATTCCCTCGATGACGAAGGGAAGAGCACGTTCCTGAAGGCCACTCCGGAAATCCGTAAAGCGGATCTGGAGAAGGCTGCCGAAAAAGACTCCGTGATCTACACGGACACAGAAGGTATGGAGTACAGGAAGTCAGATGATCCTCGCCTGGCAAAAATGGCAAGGAAAGCTGACGAAGATCGTAAGATCGTAAAGGCCGAAAGGGAGAAGAGGGAAACTCTCGAGCTCGAGAAGAGGGCCACAGAGGATCTCGGCAATCTCCCTGGAGAGTCGAAGGTCAAAGTTGCGGTCCTGAAGGCCCTGGATTCCATCGAAGATGCAGAGGTAAAGAAGTCCGCTGTAGAGATGCTCAAGGCCCACAACGAAAGTTTCAGGACTGCTTTCGAGGAGAGAGGTTCCCGTGGGGAAGGCTTCCAGAAAGCCACAGACGCTCTCGACTCCATGGCGAAGAAGCACGCTGCAGATAACAGCGTTTCTTACGCGAAAGCGTATGACGCAGTTATCCAGACGGATGACGGGAAGAAACTCTACGAGCAGACTCTTTCGTAGAGACAACTGAGGACAACCGATGTAGTGAGGGAGCTGTACTAGCAGACCTCTTGCTGGATCCGTTATAGATTAACCAGCGTCTGCACAATGCAGGCACGTAACAAGGCTCTAAGAAAGGAAAGGAAATGTCAGTAGACAACAAAGTATCTTCGATCAGCCTCCCTGTGGCAGCTGATTACTCTGCTCACCAGTATTGCTGCATGAAGTCAGTAGCTGGTGTAGCAACACTTGCTGACACACAGGGGGAGGATGGTATCGGTATCCTCTACAACAACCCGGACACTGCGGGAAAGGCCGGGACTATCGCTCTGCTTAACGGCTCGGGCGTAGTCAGGGTATTGCTGGGAGCGACTCTGGCAGCGGACGCGCTTGTATCTCCTGAGGTCACAACCGGGAGAATGGGAGCAGCTGCTTCCGGTGATTACGCCTGGGGCAGGCTCAAGACCGGTGGAGTGGATGGGGATGTCGTAGAGATGTATCCTAACTCCCTGAATATCGTAGCCTAAATCCGGAGCATGGTAGGTAGGGTAGTAATACCCTGCTATGAGAGTTCACTTTTTTGAGGAGGATACGACAATGAAACCGACTCCGGGAGATGTTCATGTAAACGCTCCCCTGACAAATATCTCGATTGCTTATCTTCAGGCACAGGGAAACTTCGTGGCAGACCAGATCTTCCCGAATCTCCCTGTCAATAAGCAGTCAGATAGGTACTATACCTATGACAGGGGATATTTCAACAGGGATGAGATGGAAGTCCGTGCACCTGCTACGGAAAGCGCCGGGGGGCACTACGATGTAGACAATACCCCCACTTACTACGCGCCTGTCTACGCTTTCCATCATGACATCGATGACCAGCGCAGAAGCAATTCTGACTCTGTTCTGATGCCTGACAGGGAAGCTACGGAGCTCTGTACTCACAAAGCTCTCATCAAGAGAGAGTCCCTGTGGGTAGCCAAATACTTCGTTACCAGCGTCTGGACAAACGAGGTAGATGGAGTTGCTGCGTCACCATCAAGCGGTGAGTTCCTTCAGTGGAACGATGCGAACTCTACTCCTATCGAGGATATCCGGAGTAAGAAGACTACCATTCTTGCGTCAACCGGATTCGAGCCTAATACGCTGGTCATCGATCAGCACACGTATGACGCTCTGATCGATCATCCGGACATCGTAGACAGGGTCAAGTACGGTCAGACCGCACCTGGTCCTGCTATGGTAGAGACTTCGGATCTGGCAGCGCTTCTGAAGATCCCAAGGGTCTTCGTCATGAAGTCGATCAAGAACACGGCAAACGAGGGAGCTGCAAACGCTCACTCCTTCATAGCCGGTAAAGCAGCGCTGCTCTGTTACTCTACCCCTTCACCGGGTCTGATGACCCCAAGTGCAGGATATACGTTCTCCTGGACTGGATATCTCGGCGCTGCTCCGCAGGGTCAGAGAATCAAGAGGTTCAGGATCGAGAAGATATCCTCCGACAGGGTAGAGATCGAAATGGCCTTTGACCAGAAACTGGTATCCGCGGATCTTGGTTGCTGGTTTAAGGATGCTGTAGCCTAAGACCTGAGAGGAGTTGTCGCAAGATGGTAAAGGAGACCCGACATCCCTTCACGCTTACAGGCACTTACTACGCTCGGCGCGGGTTCCGGTTGCAAGGCCGGGACTTCGCGCTGGGGGATAAGTTCCCCTGGGAAGAGCTTTGCTCAAAGAGGAAGCTCAAACAGTTGTACGAAGGGCGCTTTATTAATCCTGGAGATCCTCCTGAGTGCGTAAAGCCAGGAGATCCTCCAGTGCAGGAAGAGCCAGTTGTTAAGGATCCTCCACAGGAAGATACGAAGTCTCCTGTGGATGAGCCTTCCCCTGATGAGGAAGATGAAGTTGTACCTCCTCCGGAGTTCATCTTTCACCCTAATTCTCATCAGATCAAGAGCACAGGGGGAGGGCGCTATGAGATCCTGACAAAGGGAGGCAAGTTCCGCTTAGCTGTGACCAGGAAGGAGTCTCAACGTCTCAAGAGGGCCAAGAAACGTACTGCAGTAAGGCCGGATGAGATCATTGAGTAAAAGGAAATGGGTAGACAGGCTGACCTGGTAGGAAGAGCTTTGAATAAGTCTATTGTCAGGGAGATCAAGACCCTCACTCTGGATATAACAGAGGGCTTGATTGATGGGACTCCTGTAGACACAGGATGGGCAAGAGCTAACTGGATCCCCCAGATCGGAGACCCTTTCCGGGACATTGTGGGAGATAGAGAAGCGATTGATACCAGTGAGCAGGAGCTGGGCATGGCAGAGGTAGCTACTCAGTACGATCTGCTGGACGGGCCTATCTTCATTTCCAACAATGTTCCTTATATCGAGTCCCTTAATGAAGGGTCCTCGGATCAGGCTCCTGCCGGTTTCATCGAAGCAGTCATAGAGAGAGAAGTAGCTAAGGCAAACCAAAGGATTTTGAGATGACTCCAAATGAAGCAAGGGAAATTATCTATCAGCACCTTGTAGACAACTGGGCTCCTCCTAGTCCTGTGGTCCCTTATGTCTTTGAAGGAGAGAGTTACGACTCCCAGGGAAAGGTAGAGTATATAGAGGTCAACGTGAGAAACACTGAGGGAGGCCAGCATACTCTTGGCTCTCCGGGAGAGCGTGTATTTAGACGGCGAGGGCTTGTCCTTATTCAGGTTTTTGTCCCAGCTGATCGTGGTCTCCTGCGGTTGGACGTACTGGGTAAGGCTGCCCTCGACCTTTTTGAAGGAGAGACAATCAGTCAAGTAATGTTTCATGACGGGCAGTATCGTGAAAGATCCGAAGAGTCCAGATCAGACGGAACTTGGAAGCGCGGATCTGTCACAGTGTCCTTTACCTATGATGAGACCAAGTAGGAGGTAGCTTCGATGAGCAAAGTATCTACAAACACAGTGTCCCTGGCTTTTGCAAGAGAGCAGACTCTAGGTGTACTGCCTAGCAGCCCTCTGTGGAAACAGCTGGAGCCTAACGGTTTTGGGGGTTTCGGAGCAACGATTGCCACAGTTGCCCGTAATCCGATTTCTAAAGACAGGCAGCGCAAGAAAGGTACTACGACAGACCTGGACAGCGCTGTAGAGTTTGAGGCAGATCTTACGATGGAGCACGTAGTAGACTTCTTTGCTGCGTTCTGCTTCGCCACTCCTGCAGGTCCTAACGTCTGGGGATCTCAGGAAACGGATACGATCACAGGAGTAGATGGGACCACAGAAGATTATGATGTCAGCGCCAACGGAGACCTGGTAGCTGGGCAGCTGGTCTTTGCAAGAGGGTTTACCAACTCCGAAAACAACGGACTCAAGACCGTTGTAGCAGGATCCACTGCTATCAATATCCGGGTGTCAGAGGACCTGGTCACTGAGGGCTCTCCTCCGGCAAACTCCAGGATAGAAGTAGCAGGAGTAGAGGGGGACGCTGGGGATCTTGAGATAGACGCGAATGGGGATCTTACCAGCACTATCTTGGACTTCACTACCCTCGAGCTGACAGTGGGACAGGTCATCTGGATCGGAGGGACAGCAACCCTTAACAGGTTTGCTCTGGACATCTCGAGTAGCGTCAACAGGGGCTGGGCCAGGATCACAGCAATAGCAGCAAACCTGCTGACTCTGGACAAGCGCTCATCGACTTACCAGGCAGACAACGGAGCTGCCAAAGAGATCCATCTGTACTTCGGCAGATTTATCCGTAACGTCACTGTAGATGACGCGGACTTCGATGAGGCCAGTTACCAGTTTGAGGCTGCCTACCCGGATCTCGATAGTGTAGGAGTCGATGAGTATGAGTACGCAAAAGGGAACTACTGCAATGAGCTGACTCTCAATCTAGGGCTGGCAGACAAGGCAACCTGTAATTTCGGTTTCGTAGGGACCGATACAGAGCCTCCGTCTACATCCAGAGCTACGGATGCAGCCTCTGCTTTGTCCCCTCAGCAGACTGTGGCCTTCAATACGTCCGCAGATATTGGAAGGCTCAGAGTCACAGAAGTAGATGAGACCGGACTCTCTACCTACTTCAAGTCAGTAAACCTGACGCTCAATAACAATGCCTCCCCGGAGAAGGCCCTGGCAAATCTGGGAGCAGTGTTCATGAACATCGGTAATTTCGATGTAGATATTGATTCTCAGATGCTGTTTACCAATAGCACAGTAGCGGAAGCCGTAAGGAATAATACTACCGTGACTATGGACTTCAGTCTGAGGAACGATGACGGAGGGATCTTCATCGATCTTCCGGCTATCACAATCGGAGGAGGGGACAAGGAGTTCCCTGAAAATGAGACAGTTCTCATAAATACTCCTTCTATGGCTTTCGAGGATCCGACCCTCGAAACATCAATAGGAATCTCACTCTTCTCTTACGTACCCAGTTCGTAGAAGAGAGGGATAGATTGAGAGTCTTAGTCGGATAGACTCTTACAGGAGACACAAAAGGAGACCGTATTATGTCGTTCAAGCATCTTAATAAGCTGGCAGTCACTGAGGAGCTGAGAGCAAAGATCACTCTCTATGACATCGAGAATCCGGATGGTACTTTTCCTGTGCTAGAGGTTGCTCCTGCGGGGCAGTCTCACAAGGCATACTTCAATGCTCTTCTTCGCAGGAGTAAAAGGAACATGCCTCAGATCCAGGCTCAGGCTTTCGATTCCGCTATGATCGAAGACAACAGAGCTCAGGACAAGACCCTTTACTCGAAGCACATCCTAAAAGGGTGGACTGACGTGAAGGATGATAAGGGCAAAGACGTGGTCTTTACAGAAGAGCAGGGGCTTGGATTTCTGGAAGCCCTTCCTCCCTGGATCTTCGATAAGGTCAGGGTCTTCTGTACAAAGGCTGAGAACTTTATCGATCAGCCTACTCCAGATGTGGAGGGTACCTCGGGAAACTCGCAGAGAGGCTGAAGTGGGAGCTCGAATGGCAAGAGAAGAACTTCGTAGTACAAGCTGCGCTGGAGCGGGGGCAACCTGTTCCAGCTTGGCTATCAAAGGAGCCTCTTCTCCTGCCAGGAGATGATTTCTATCTTGCAGCCTTCTATGAGCTGAGTACTTGTAGAGCTATCGGATTTTCAGTAGGTCCTATTCCTTGGAGGGATATAATTTTCTACGCTGGATTTGCGAGACTAGAAGACGATATTATCCCTGTCTTTGTGCGGACTATCCGTGCAATGGATGCAGTCTATCTGGACTATCTAAGCAAGAAGAATCCTACGGACACTAAAGGGAAGAAGAAAAAGTAATGGCAGACTTCTGGGTACGGGTAAAAGTAGATCCAGGGAGAGCTAGAGCTGGAGCTAAACAAGTCAAGAGAGAGCTGGGCGGTATCGAGAACAAAGCCCGGCAGCTTCAGGGAACTCTTTTGCGTACCTTCGGTGTCATAGGGCTTGCTGCCGGAGCGGGAGCGGGGATCAAGGTCCTTGCTGATTTCTCTCAGGAGATGTCCACAGTACAAGCAATCACAGAGGCTACTACAGACCAGTTCGCAGAGCTCAGAGATACAGCAAAGGAGCTGGGAGCTACTACCCGTTTCAGCGCCTCAGACGCTGCTCAGGGAATGAAGTTCCTTGCTCGATCTGGTTTTGAAGTCGAAGAGGTTATGAGTACTGTGGATGATACTCTCCGGCTTGCCCAGGCAGGAGCTCTCAGTCTTGGAGAGGCTGCTAATATTTCAGCAAATATCCTCAGAGGTTTTCGTCTGGAGACCTCGCAGGCTGCTCGAGTGGTAGACGTAATTGCTCTTGCTGCCAACTCTGCGAATACGGATGTCAGGCAGCTGGGAGACGCTATGCGTTTTGTCGCTCCTGTAGCTGCTGGAGTAGGACTCGAGATAGAAGAGACTGCAGCTGCTATCGCTAAACTCTCAGATGCTGGACTTCAGGCAAGTATGGCAGGTACCGGTCTCCGTAGAGTCCTCTCTACGCTCGAAGCTCCTGCAGCTGCAGAAGAGAAGATCCTTAACGAGCTGGGGCTGACTACGGACCAGGTAAAGATCTCACAGGTAGGCCTTACCCAGGCACTCAAGAATCTTGCTGCAGCTGGAGTGGATACCGGTCTTGCTCTTACTCTCTTCGGAGATCGAGGAGGACCAGCATTTGAGGTCCTGGTCAATTCGATTCCAGGGATTGTAGAGATGGATGAGAAGTTGCAGGGAGCAGCGGGTACAGCGAAGCGAATTGCAGACATCATGGATGACAACCTTAACGGAGCTCTCTTCGCTGTCAAGTCAGCCTTTGAAGCAGTCATCATAGCAATAGGGGATCTGGGAGCAGAGAGTAAACTCACTACCTTCTTCCGGAATTTTTCCACAGTTCTTCGACAAGCTGCAGCTAACATCGATGACGTAGCAAGAGCTGCCAAAGTAGCGGGGCTCTGGATTGCTACTTTCTTTGTGGCAAAGGGGATCACTGTAGCTGCTCTGGAACTTCAAGCATTTTGGGCAATAACCGCAGCAAACCCTCTAGGCGCTCTGCTTATCGTTCTTGCTGCTGTAATCTCTCTCCTGGTCATCTTCGGAAAAGAACTGGCAGTAAGCAGTGACGGTCTAGTAACCCTGGGAGACGTAGGAACTGCTGCAATGGAATCGATAGGAGATGCTCTCGGGATCTTGGTAGGACAGACAGAAGAAGGAATGGATACAGTAGAAGGCAGGACCACTGAAGGGGCTTCTAATATTGCTATGGTCTTCATTGCCTCTCTTCGTTCTATCCTCCAGTTTATCGATATCTTTGTAGGGTCTGCTCTGGGTATGATTGGAGCTCTGGTCTTTGGGATTGTCAAACTCCCGAAGGCTATAGCAGAAGGCTTTATTGATTTTCTAAATCTGACGCTTAGAGAAATTGAAAGTTTTGTTAATAGTGCTATCCGACTTTTCAATAGTATCAGCGGAGCTATAGGATTCGATCCCATAGCGGAGATCAATATACCAGAATTTAAGAACAACCTGAGAGGCGCTGGAACAGAGCTCATTGCAGGAGTCCAGGACATATTCAAAGAGGGCTTTAATCAGTCCGTCCTCACAGACGCTTTTGATGACATCCTTGATAGAGCTACTCAGATAAGCGCAGAGAGAAGACAGGCTGCTCCCGCTGGGGTAGACCCTGACGCTTTTGTAGGACCTCCGGAGCCTCCTCCAGCGTTTGTACGACCGGATGAGGGCGGTACTCCCGCTGGAGCTCCTGTGGATCCTGCAGCTTATCAGGAGTACTTGGATAATCTTCAGATTGAAGGGGCCCTGTTGAAGCTCAATTCTGCAGAGTATGAGATCCAGCAGGGACTTCTACAGGCACAAGAGGATCTCAAAGGGAGTCTTACTGAGATCCAGGCACGCGAGATAGAGACTCAGCTCAGAGCAAATCAGGCACTGCAGATGCAGGCTCAGATCTATGATGAGATCAGAGGACCACAGGAAGAAGCTATTGCACGGATGCAGGCTCTGGATATTTTGTACGCAGAAGGTACGATCTCTCTGATGGAATACACTATGGCTATGGATCAGCTTCGTCTCAGCTCCTTACAGCTTGCTACGGATATAGACTCTGGAGTGTCCAGAGGGTTGCTCAAGCTCAAGCAGGAGATTATGGATGTAAGTTCCCTGGCAGAGAATACTCTGGTAAATGCTTTCCATGGAGCACAGGAAGCTCTAGTGTCTTTTATCACTACCGGAGAAGTTAATATGAAGCAGTTTGTGGACAGCGTCTTGGCAGACCTCACACGGCTTCTTATGAATAAACTTCTTATTTCTCTTCTCGGGGGAGCTATCGGAGGCATAGGTGGAGGAGGAGGAGGGGGAGGAGGAAGTCTTTCCACTTCAGCTCTCGGAGGAGGTCCGGATATTCCAGGCTTTGCTACGGGAGGATCCTTCAAGATCGGAGGAAGCGGGGGGGCAGACAGTCAGCTGGTAGCCTTCAAGGGTACCCCTGGAGAGACTGTAGATGTGAAAAGACCCGGAGACAGGCAGCCCGTTACTGTAGCTGCTCCTGCAGTCAGTGTCAAGATTGTCAATACGGAGGACCGTCAGACCTCTTTGGATGCTATGGACTCTCCGGAAGGGGAGAAGGTTATCATGAATACGATTAGAAGAAACTTTTCTACTATACAGAAGTTCGGATAAGGAGAATGAACAATGCTGACTACGGGCACAGCTTCAAATCATAATGACCTTCTGGATAAGCTCCAGACCTGGCTTGTGGGTACAGTGGGATGGACTCAGGAGGAGTATACCGAAGTAGATAAGGAAGCTACTGCTGTAGTCATAGCAGGAGGAGGGACAGGGTATACGGTTGCTGATGTGCTCACTGTCACAGGAGGGACCTCTACCACTGCTACTACTCTTACAGTCACTTCTGTAGCAGCTGGAGTGATCGATGGTATAGAGGTCACAGAGCCCGGTGTCTATTCAGTGACTCCTGCTAATCCTGTGAGCGTTACAGGAGGCACAGGAGCCAGCGCTACATTTACGATGACCTATGACTTTCTTACTACCGAAGACATGACCTTGTCTCTAAGAGCTCCCGGTAATGGGGCCTCTGCAAGAGTGTACCTCAATATCGCTACAGAGCATGATGTAGGAGATGCTTATTACTCCTGGAAGATGTACGGAGCCACAGGGTACACTTCCGGAGCAGCCTATGGATCCATGCCTGGAGCCGGAGGGCCCAGCTATTTCAATCTCTGGCAGAACACCATTGACTACTGGTTCTACGCAAATGACCGGAGAGTAATTGTGGTAGCTAAGGTCTCTACAAATTACATGAGTATGTATGCAGGCTTCTTTCTGCCTTTCGCTCTTCCGACAGAGTATCCTTTCCCCTACGCTCTTATAGGAAGCTATCCGGAGATCCAGAGAGCTGACGTAAGCAATGCCAGGAACTCTATGATTGCGGATCCAGGATCAGGAGGAGCTGCCTGGTACAGAAGAAGGACTACAGAGACCTGGGTAGAGTTGGAGAATCAGGCAAGCTCTACTTCCTCTATAGCTCCCAGTACTGGACAAAGGCCTTTCTTGTGGCCCCATAAGACGGGAAGAACTGCTTCCAGTTTTTCTCCGGGCTCTCCGGACTACTGGAGCGCTAATGGATTTCATTCAATGAAGCTCAATGCCCTCAATGAGTCCCCATTGATCCAGGCCCACATAATCGATCTGGATGATTTTACAGTTGTAGGGGGACTGGAAGGGGTATACTCTACATCAGGATTCAACAGGACCACAGAGCAGGTAGTTACTGTGGGGTCCAGGACCTTTAGATTATTCCAGAGAGTTTTCAGGAATCAGCCTGGAGATTTCTTCGCGGTAGAGGAGGTATAGAGTGGCTTATCAGCAGACCTCGGCAACAGACTATGATGATCTCCTCGATAAACTGGCAACCTTTGCGGTAGCGGACGGATGGACTCAGTCTTACAATGCAGCAGGTCCTCCTCGGCAGATAGGCCTATCAAAGGGAGGCTGCTTTGTAGCTCTGGGAGCACGCTCCGGAGAAAACCCTGTAGCGCACGGATCTCAGAACGATGCCTTTATAAATATAGCGCTGTCTACTTCCCTTACTGGATCCAATCAGCAGTACTGGGGACACCCTGGCTCTATCGTTACCACGGACACAGACGGGGACAGGATCCGGGTCAACGATCTGTACGGGTCTCTCACTAATGTCTGGTTCTTTTCCGGAGGAGCAGGAGATCCCGACTATATCCATTGCATTGTCCAGGCAGGAGGGGAGAGGTACACTCACTTCGGCTTCGGGATAGTGGACGCTCTTGGACAGACTCATCCTGACGTACCCTTTGCCTGTGGAGGAGTCTATGAATGGTGGGATATAAGTGTTAATTGCCATAATCCAGAGAGTACTGCTCATGACTTCGGACACCTGGCAGGAGAGAACTATGCTCATATCTATATCCCCAGTGGAGTGCTTCCTGTAGGGTATCCTGCAGCTGGGGTATACAGGACAGAGACTCAGATGACCTTGGCTATGACCAGAGCAAATCAGAACTCCGATCACTGGGCAACCAGTGCAGGTAAGATAATGGACTTCGTTTTTCCTACGGGCAACCAGCTGACTACCGGGGGAAATGTCTTGTACAGTATTCCCTGGCTTTTTCAGGAAACTGGTTCAGGAGGTTCCCATGTACATCTGGGAAGGCTCCCTGGAATAAGGATAGGAAACATTGCTCAGTACGCTGCTGCTACAGAGCTGGATTACGGAGCAGATACTTGGGCTATATTTCCGTGGAGAAGGAAAGGGGTTAAGAATAATCTGAACTCCGGAGGGGATCCTATTCAGGAGTGTAACACAGCGGAGTATGCCTGGTCTTACCAGAAGAACGTATAAGGATTAACTGTGCCAGTAGCCACTCTAAAACCTAATGCAGACAGTACCCCTCTTGACTGGACTATAGGGGGGCCTGTAATTGCTCATTTTGTTGCTGTCAATGAGGGGATAAGTACCCCTTCTGATACTGAGTACCTAGAGACTCAGACAGACGGGGATCAGGATCAATTAGGATTGGAGAGCAGTCCTGCAGGGACAAGTTCAGTAACTCAGGTAGAAGTAAAGATCCGGGCATGGCTCGATGACTCTGATGGAGAATCTGACTCAAGGATAAAGGTAGAGCTATTCCACTCAGGAAGTACGGCACTTCCTGGGAATCCGAAGTACATAACCTCCTCCGATCTTGGAGGGCAGAGAGTGTACGGGGTAGTAACCCTGACCTGGAATAGCGGAATAAATCTATCCAAGACTCAGGTAGATTCTCTGGAAGTCCGTACAGAATTAGAAGACGTAGCTTAACGGGGGGACGTTTTGGCTAAAGAAATCTATATCAAATACTACGGAGAGACCAGGGATGACGTAAACACAGCTGAGTACGCAGCTAAAGTAGCCTCTGGGTTACGGCGCTTAGCTGACACCATCGAGGACCCTACAAATACCTTTGTGACTGAGAGGGAGTTTGCTGCAGCTGCTGAGAACAATACTCAGATACATTTGTCTATGGTCACAGAGCCCTCAATTAAAGGAACTGAAGATAATATGACAGTACAGATCCTTCCCAGGGCTCAATTTAATATCCATGTCTTGATGAAGCATGTAGTCAGCGAAGAGGACTTTGCTGGAGATCTTTCTGGAACTGAAGCTCTGGAGCCTAGCTAATGGGAGAACAGATCAGCGTCCCTACGGGAGACGGCACTTTTAGTCAGTGGATCATTGTCCCTACAAGTCCCACTACTCATTTCGATAAAGTAGATGAGTCCTGGCTAACTCCTAATACGTCAGATTATATATCTGCTACAACGGATTTTAGGATAGATAAATTCACCTTTCCTGCTGATGGCCCTGCTGATATGGCCCTTGTACATACTATACATACAGACCTGTACTTAAATACAGTTAATGTCACTCAGATACCCGGACTGCAGATATTAATATTTTTAAACACTACTTTTCATACCCAGAAGCAGTTTCAAATAGACACAGGAGGGACATGGCAGAAACGAAGATTTACTATCGATGGTCTTAGTCTGACTAAGGCACAGTATAATACGGTTCGAATAGGCATACTTACCAATGCAGGAAGTCCTACAGACGAGATTCCTACGGTGACTCCATAATGGCAGGATCGACTTATAAAATATCGACAGTGCAAAGAGTGGCAGAGTTTCACTCCTTAGATGCCAGGATAAGTACCATAGATGTAGATATTACTTATACCGTAGGTATGGAATGGGATGACATCTTTATAGGGGCCAGCGGTAGCGTAGTGATTGAAGGGCCCAGTGACTCTACCACTGCAGAGCTGTTCCCCATGGAAGAGATAGCGGGGACAGACGGATCCATCCCATCTTTCACAGCGCCTTCCTTACCGGCTGCAGGAGCTGGTCTTGATCCTTTCTATCTTGGAGAAGTCTACTGGAGGATATGGTGTGTCCCTGACTTTATGAGGCCCCAGAATCCAGCGCTTAATACAGACATCCCTTTCACTGTCTGGAACGCGTACCCTGCCCCCGCGATTAATAACATGACCTCTATAGGAGGATCAGGACAGGCGGGGCTGACTCTGGATCTCTCCGCTCCCAGCGCCTTTGATGCAGTAGAGGAACGGGAAGTAAATCTTCAGATCACTTCTGCTGCTCCTGTGGATATCAGTGCTACGTACCTCTTCAACTTTGATTTTGGGATAGGCACTTTCATCTTTGAGACTATTCTTGTGGACTGGATTGAGATCCTTCCGGAGCAGCCTATCTCAGAGCTGTGGGAATGGAAGAGCGATATTATCCAGGCATGGGATTCTACTGAGCAGAGAATGAGTATCAGGAGGCAGCCCAGAAGAAAAATAGAGTTCGGGCTCTTAATCGAAGACGATACAATCAGACAAGTTCTTTATGATAGATGGTATACTAAACTGGCCTCTTCCATTGTTATTCCTTTCTACCAGTACTCTACCAGGATTCTGCAGAATAGTGTAATCACGGATACCAAGATCTACTTTGATCCGGATAGAACAGATATGAGAGACGATGAACTGGTAGTAATCTTCAGGCCTTCTACAGGAGACTCTTACCTGCTGAGACTTGATGAGGTAGAGGCAGACGGTGCTACGCTGGCTACTCCTCTCACTGTTGCGATTAACAGGAGAGATATTGTAGCTCCTGCTTATGATTGCCTCCTGGACAATTTGACCGGGCCTCAGATGTCCTCCGTATCAGGGAAGATCAATGTAAGAGCCTGGGTTAAAGATTTTAGGTCCAGCTTTGACAGGCCGGAGAGCACTGCAGTTATCACAGAGTATGACAGTCTTTCAGTCCTTGATAGAAACCCTCTGGCACGGACCTCTGCTGCAGAAGTGTTTGACATAAACCCCACTATGATCGATACTGGCTCCGGTCTCTTTGACCGGCGCTCCTCTTGGTTACATGCTCTTATAGGAGGGACAAGGCAGTTCACTATTCCCAGAAGGACACAACCGGAGGAGATGGATTACTGGAGAGATTTTCTTACTGCTCTGGTAGGGATGAGGGATTCTTTCCTCTTACCTACTTGGAGAGAGGATCTTTTTCTTGCTTCCACTCCCAGTCCAGGAGATCAGATCCTTGAGGTTGAAGGAGCTACTTACGGAAGTCTGTACTGGCCCTATGATACCTATACCAGGCTCCAGTTCTTAAACTCTTCCGGAGAAGTTATCTATAGGATAGTGGACGCTATTACCGATCAGCCCGGAGGTACTACGCTTCTGACTTTGAACGATCCTCTACCTTTGAGCTTTAACTGGGCAGAGGACTTTACTATCTCGTTTCTCAATAGAGTCCGTTTGGCTTCTGACGAAGTAGAACTGAAACATCAGGAGATGTATACAATACTGACTATAGCTGTAAGGACAACGGATCAATGACAGTCTATTCAGACAAAGAGTACAGCGCTCATGACGGCTCTCCTGTGGAAGCGTATAAATTCACAGGGAGCTTTCTGAGTTACTATTATACCAGTGCAGAGCTGGATGTGACTATTGATGGACAGGCGTATACTGCTGTTCTTATTAAACGAAGAGGGATTGATACAGGGACTCAGGAGGACAGTAACCTGGGACTAGAGATAGACGTACCTTACGATCTAGCACTGGTCACTGACTATGCTTTTCAGGTAGCTCCTCCGAATCTCTCTGTGGAGATTCTCCGCTATCATGAGGGTACTGACCCTGCCTCAGACTGGGTAGTGATATGGAAAGGAGAAGTGACTTCCTTCTCCACGGAGGGGCATAGGACAAAGATTCTTGTGCCCAGTGTGTTCTCTTTGGCCTTGAGTGGAGAGATCCCCAGCGTTTATTATCAGAACATGTGTAACCACGTTCTATACGATGCCCGGTGTAAACTGGTCTCCTCTTCTTATCAGCAGGACACTACTATAACAGCTGTGGGTACGGACACTATCACAGTAGCTGCAGACGGCTTTGCAGACAACGTCCTCCAGGCAGGAGAGATCGTAGATACTACTAAAGGGGAGCGCCGTCTTATAGTGGACAACGTCTCAGACGTACTTACTATAAATTTCCCTTTCACTAATGCGGAAGTAGGGGACAGCGTTTCTCTGTTTGTTGGATGTGACCACTCTTTTACTACATGCGGAACTAAATTCAGTAACACTCTAAACTACGGAGGCTGTCCTTACATACCTTCGGATAACCCTTTTGAGACAGAATTATGATCTGGCTTACTCTTACATTATTTGTTGTCAGCTTCTTTGCTTCCGCACTACTGGCCCCTAAGCCTGATGTAGAAAATGCAAGAGCGGGAAAGCTCTCTGACATACGTTTCCCTATTGCAAGTGAAGGTACTCCAGTACCTATGATCTTCGGTAAGGTTAGGATGCGTTCTCCTAATTGTCTGTGGTACGGGCAATTCAGGACAAGAGCTATCAAGAAAAATATAAAGACAGGGATCTTCAGCTCTGAGACTGCAGTGACAGGGTACCGGTATTACATAGGTCTTCATCTAGGTCTGTGTCTTGGCCCTGGAGTAGTGCTTAGAAAAATATGGACAGAGAAAAAGATCTTGTGGCAAACGGGTATAGGGTTAGGGCCTGCTCCTGCAGAATTTCAGATCGATGAGCCTTCTATCTATGGAGGGAGTAAAAGAGGGGGAGGGTTTACTGGGACTTGTACTTTCTATGGAGGAGAATTTACTCAGGCTAGGAACTCTTACCTGGAAGAGCATCTGGGGTCTGATGTACCTGGTTATGTAGGTATGTCTCATATCGTTTTTCATAAGCCTTACATCGGAACATCTCCTCAGCTTAGAGCGCTGAGCTTTGAGCTGGAAAGGTATCCGGATAACCTTGGACTAGACCCTGGAGATCTCATCATAGGGTATGACTTGAATCCTATGGAAGTTCTCTATAGTGCTATTACAGAAGAGTGGGGAGGAGTAGGAGTAGATCCTTCTAATATCGATACTACTTCCTGGATAGCTGCAGGAGAGACTCTATCCACAGAGGGCAATGGGATGAGTCTGATAGTCAGCTCCTCTAATGACGCGAAGTCCATAGCACAAGAAGTCCTTCGACAGGTAGACGGTATTTTGTACCAGGATCCGGAGACTGGAAGTATTGTAGCTAAGCTGATCCGTAATGATTATGTGATAGGTTCCCTTCCTGTATTCAATGAGAGTAATGTTAAACAGGTAAAAGATTTTGGGAGATCCAGCTGGGCTGAAACCTACAATCAAGTCCGTGGTTCCTTTACTTATAGGAATAAGAAGTATGAGTCAGGGACAGCTGCTGCTCAGGATATGGCAAATATCAATATGCAAGGAAGGATCAGGAGTACTACAGTCTCCTTCCCCGGAGTCACAGAAGGATCCACTGCAGTAGATCTTACTACCAGGGAACTCTCCCAGCTCAGTATCCCTTTGTACAAAGCTAATCTGGAAACCACAAGAGAGGGTACTCAGCTCCGTCCAGGAGACCCTTTCCTCTTTTCCTGGGCTGACTATGGACTGAGTGACGTAGTCCTTAGAGTACAGCGCTACAATCTGGGAGATCTCGACAACGGCGCAGTAACTATGGATGTACTTCAGGATCGTTTTGCTGTAGCAAACACTCTCTTTACTGCCCCTGAGGGAACTCTCTGGGGAGAAGTGGATAGAACTGCAGTTCCTATTGTGGATTTTCAGGCTATGGAAACTCCTTACTGGTTCCTGCAGAAAATCGCACGCTTTGATGTGGAGCCGGACAGCTCTTACTTCTGGGGACTTGCTAAGGATCCTGGACTAATGCAGACATTTGACTTTATTACTTCTGCAGATAATTTCGTGCTGGATACTACTGTGGATCTGAATCAGATTGACTTCACTCCTGCTGCTTCTCTTCAGGGGGCGCTCTATCTCAATATGGGGCTGACTACCGGGGTAGTAGATCAGATCATCGTTAATGATATTGGTCCGGATCCTGATGATTCTTTTGGTTTCTGGGATGAGCAGCAGATATTAGATGACGCTTCTTCCAGTGAGATCCGCTCTTATGGCAAGAATCTTATAGTTATTAATGGGGAGATCCTGGCCTATGAAGCGTATACGAAGATCTCTCAGGGAGTGTACAGATTAGAGACAGTGCACAGAGCTTTATTGGATACTCAATTTGAAGATCACGCAGACGGAGATGCTGTCTACTTCTTGAATGATATAGGGTGGCTCAGTCAGAACATCAGAACAGATACAGGGATCCTCTTTTATAAATTCCTTTCTTACAGTGACCAGGACGCTCAGGATATTACGGACGTTTCTTCAAGTAGTGTCACAGCAGATCAGAGATATGACAGGCCTCTTCCTCCAGATGACTTTGACGTAGAGGGAAGTCGAAGGCCCACTCAAATTATAGGACAGACCACAGTGGACATAACGGGTTTCAGGGAAAGGAACAGGGTTACTCCTGAATCGGTAGTCCTGTACACAGACAGCGCGGATACTCCTGAATCAAGTACTACTTATAATGCGAGATTCTACTTGGATGACATACTTCTTGATACTATTACGGGGTTTGCTTATGGCAGTCTTCCTGTAAGTTTTACAGGACTCAGCGGAGCGGGTACAGGAAGGATCGAGCTAGAGTCTGTCAGAAATGCTTTGACCAGCTGGACTCCTGATCTTATAGAGTTTTACTTTGCTTATTATCAGAATCTGACAGCTGACTTGGTAACAGATGGGGACATGGAGAGCCTGGCTGGATGGAGTGAGCCTCAAGGGGACTGGAACGATGAGAGTACAGTATACCCTCTCGATGCGTTAAAGCCAGGAAGTAAGCACGCAGAGTCCTTGGATGCTGGGACAAATGAACTCCGACAGGATATCACTGTGTCTTCTTATCAAGGGGATGCTGCAGTGTTCCGGGTGTACAAAGGAGGCCTTACAGAAGGGATCACAAGTCAGGTCACTCTAGAACAGAGAGACGGAGGGGGGCTTCTTGATTCGATCAGTACTCCTCTGGTAGTAGCTACGGATCTGGGACTATGGGACATGATCGAGATCCCGGTACCAATCAGATCGGATGCAGTCACTCTTCGTATCAAGCTCCTTGCAGAAGATGGGGGAGCTTCCTTCGATGAGTGCTCCTTCCAGGCTAATACGGTTTCTACTACGTCTGCTACATCGTATGACCTTATCTCCGGACTTACTGTGGCAGGAGCTTGGGGATTGAGGCTCATGGTCTCCACTTATGTAGGAGCCCTGGTCAAGATCCGCGATACTTACGATGACACAGAAACGGATCTCTTTTCTGACATTGACGGAAACCTCGAATGGTATCAGACAAGAGGAGAGGCTCGAGTAGTCCGGCTCTACGATCAGTCCGGTAACGCTGCTCATCTGGAAGCAGAGAGTGCAGTAGAGCAGCCAAGACTCAGGCACATGCTTTCCGAAACTGGAAGACCTTCCATCGATTTTGAAGGATCCGAAGAGGCCCTCCTGGATACAGTAGCTGGGACAACCCGTCCCTACATGCTGGCCCGTCCTAATTGCTGCTTCGCTATAGGGCCTAAAGAGACTACGGGAAATGATTATATCTTGACAATCCCTCATACTGATGCTGGGCACTCTTCCCCTTATGCCCGTTGGGGAATGGTCACAGATAGCACTGGATGGATTATCAATGTCAATGGTTCCATCGGAACAGACCCAGGAAACGGGCCCAGTAACAGCGGTAAAAATGTATGGTTCCTTGACTACCAGCAGGGGGAGGCATACCATAATGAAGACACTACGTCAGTAAAGTCTTGGGCAGCTGCAGACATAACATATCCGAACAGTACCCGGCTTCGTTTTGCAGAAACCCCGACAGGATCTTTGGAGTGGGATGGGGACTTTCATGAGCTCTGTATGTTTACTGGAACAATCTCAGCTGCGAATAGAAAGACTATAATGGAAAGTGTAGCGTTGTACTGGTTTGCTTTAGCGGTATAAGGAGGAGACTATGGGATTTTTCAGCGGACTGGGTAAGATTATTAAAGGAGCAGTAAAGGTAGCTGCTCCTGTGGTCATTGCGGTAGCTTCGCCTGAGTCACTTATCAATACTGCAGCAGGAGTTGTAGTCAAGCATGGTATGAAGAAAGTTCCTAATGGAGCTATCCCTTATCTCAACCTTGCTGTGAGTACTGCAGTAGCTTATGGAAGAGCAGTAGCCTCCACAGGAGACTGGGACGGAGCAATCCTTCCAGCTCTACAGGCGGGGGGAATTGCTGCAGCTGCCAGCACAGCCCTCCATCAGACTATCAAGTTACCTCTACGGGAGCTGGTCACAGGTAGCAAAGCTATCACAGTAGGCCCTGGGGAACGCTTCAGCATCTAGGGAAGGGATAGGGTATGCAATTAACAGAGGGAACAGTAGTAACTGTATTGTTGAATCTCGTATTCTGGGGAGTTCAATTCGCGGTGCTAAAAACTGATACCAACTGGATAAAGAAGAGCCTGATTTCTGGGGATAGAAAATTCCGTGTACACGGGAGAAGGCTCAATACACATCAGTCTGAGATTACTTCACTAAAAAGTAATTGCATGGCTAAGCATCCTGGTACAGTGTTCCCTCAGGTAGAGAACGGAGGAGGAGGAGATTGAAAAAAGTAGGAATCCTTGTAGGTCACTATGGCTCTGGTACTGGAGCTACTACTTCAGAGAAAGATGAGTGGGCTCTATGCTGCATGGACGCGATACAACTCTCCACTCTCCTTACCAGAGACGGAATAGTAGAGCCTGTCCTGATCGGAGTCAACAGGAATGAACATCCGTGGGACCTGGTACAGAAAGTAAGCAGGATAAGTCCTCCCTCTTTCTTGGGGGGATGGGGTAATATCGATATCAGAGCAGCCTGGGCAATCAGAGAGGGAGTCGATGCTGCTATAGAGTTTCATATCAATAGCCACAGAACACCTGTGGAAGGGCATGAGGTCTTTATCAGGAGAGCTCCTGGCCCTTTGACTCGTAGACTGGGGCAGTGCCTTATCAATAAAATGGAGTGCCTGCGTAATTCTAATCGCGGACTCAAGCATAAGAGTTTCCGGATCCTGAGGAAGCTCCATGCTGCAGATATTCCAGCTGCTATACTGGAGCCAGCTTTCCTCACTGAGGATAGTTTGGATTCAACAGAGTGGCGGGATAAATACGTCAGCGCTGTAAGGACGGCGCTGTATCATTTCTTTCACCTATAGGAGGCCAAAGATGGATATCATCGATGGACTAGGGGAAAAGGATTTTATCTGCCAGAAGGCAGGTAAGGAGATGGCTGATGTAGGCCAGGAAGCTTTGGACAAAGAAGGAAGAGTCATGGACACCCTCATGGAAGGTATGCAGGCCAGTTCTGCTATGCAGGACATGATGACCCGTGCCAAGGAAGAGGGCTGGGACCCCCGGAAGATGTGGACTCAGTTCGCGCTGGGACTGCAGAGGGATATTGCTCATGAAGACATGAGTCTTGATGTAGCTTTCCAGCCAGGGAGTCAGGACTAACTCAGGTCCTTGAGGACAAGCAAGTAGAGTTAAGGCGGGGGGTCATCCGATCCCTCGCCTTTTATATTTACAAAGACAAGAATCTTATACAAAGCCCAGCCTGCAATAATAGGCCAGAAAATAATGACCAGGATAATTGCTATAGGCCCGTAGCTGTAAGAGATCCTCTTCCTCTGAGTCCATGCTCCCAGAGCCAGCACAGCTCCTATGATAAGATGAAGAGAGATATCACTGACCTGCATATAAGCCTCCTGACAGTTTTCCCCTGTCCATACCCCTCGATAAGGGGAGTTTACGCTGCAACGCACGCACAGCGCTGTCTGCTGAAGGGAGAAGAGGGGGTTCTCGTTTCATGTGAAACACTTCCTGTACGGTATCTCTTATATTTTCCATGAGCTCCTACCTTACAATCAGAAAGCCCCTGCAGTATGAGGAGCTTTCTTCCGGGGTAAGCGGTGTGACTTCCGCTTTGAGTTCCTTCTGAAACGATTCAATAGGCTCTCATTAACATCCTGTTTCAATAGTGCAGCATCATAAGTGACTTTGTCAATAGTATCTCTTACGTAGAGCATCCAGATATGGACCTGCTTCTCCTGTCCTCCACGTTGGACCCTCTTAAGGGCCTGGTCAAAATCGATATAGCTGAAAGTGGTAGAGTAGAATACGGCGTGGCAGGATCGGAATAGATCTACTCCCACTCCCCCAGTCCTTACTTGGGCAATAAGATAATCCAGCTCCCCTGCTTGAAACATCCTGTTCACTTTACTTCGTGTATCTCGAGTCTTCCCTGTCACTGTGGCTACACGGTTGCCGGAAAGCATTTTTTCTATAGCGTCTATCTCTGAGAGATACCTACAGAAGATAACCACAGGGAGATCTAGCTTCTTAAGAAGGGCCTGGAGTTTTCTGAGCTTAGCTTTCCCTACGTAATGGGTATTCTCTTCGTCATCGAAAAGGAATCCTCCACAGATCTGATGGAGCTTATTGTCTTTTACTATCCGGAGATCCGCAGTGACCTCTCCATCATGCAACTTTATATACTCCTGAGCGTCCAGCGTCTCATATGTCCGGCGCTGCTTTCCTCTGAGGGTCACAGGTACCCAGTGATATATTGGAGGGGCCAGCTCAGGGAGGGCTTCCGCTTGTGTTACTCTGACCGTGTGTGGAGCTATCTTACGGAGACAGCGCTCCAGGCGCGTCTTCCGGAATCTTCTCTGCTTCCCCATGTACCCAGTGGGGACCAGGTATCCGTGGTCAAAGTCTCCCCAGCGCGGTCCAAAGACAGAGGGAGCGCAGAAACGGAACTGGGCCCAGAGCTCATGAGGTTTCTTAAGTACGTCATCGAAGGGAGTCCCTGTGAAGGCCACTCTATACTCACTTTTATGGATCCTCCCCGCTACTCGAGATTGAATACTATTCCTGTCCTTGATCTTTTGGGATTCATCTAAGGCAGTGAAAGTCCAGGACCGTCTACAGATCTTGCCGTCCAGTTTTCGGAGCATCTCATAATGGACCAAGAACAGTTTAGGGAAAGGTGCTTTCTTAAACTCCTCCCACTCTCTGCAGATAGTGATCTCTACCTTACTTAAGATCTCTACCCAAGTGGTCTCTATGTTTGCCAGGGGGACTACTACGAGTCCTTGAAATGTAGGGGACAGTAAACGCTCGATAACTCCAGCGCAGACCCACGATTTTCCAGTTCCTTGCTCCCCGAAAAACGCAACGGTTTTAGTCTTTATGATAAAGTCTATATGTGGAAAGTGCCTGGGATATACCTCATCTTTAAAAGCCACTAATTTTTCCCGTGAAAACGTTTATCAGAAGGAGTAGTAAGCGCTCTACGGATTGACCAGCCCCTGTCTAGTCTTCCTTGAAGTGTAGTACGAGGTATGTTGTACATGCTACACCATTCTTTAAAAGTTTTTGTTAGGCCTTTGTACGTTATAAATCTATTCTGACTATTCTTTCCGCTATTCTCTGACAAAGAGAGCCATTGACAGTTCTCTGGAGTATAGTCCTTATCACTGTCAATACGATCTATGGAGTATCTTATAGCGTTACCGTCCTCATCCTCTTCCTGTGGAGGAAACCCCATATCCTGCCATAAGAAAAAAGCACCTTTTAGCCAACGGTCACAAACCCGGATACCCTTGCCTCCATAATTCTTGTAATAGGGAGTATTCTTATTATAGCAACGGGACTTTATATTTTGCCAAGTCTTATATAATTGAGTCCCAGTAAACTTACCATTGATATATAGAAGAGATCTATGCAGAGCTTCTTCCACACTGGTAGCTACAAAAGCGATACCTCCCGAGCTTTTTATTTGCTTTATCACAGCGCCCTGTAGGGAAGTTAGGGTGCCTTCTTTTCCAGGGCACTTGACCTCAATCGCTATAAAGAAGCTCCCTACGCATCCGAGGAGATCCGGGATACCCGCTCTTTGGTACATCCCCCCATGGATCTTCCTCCAAAATGATCCAGGAAACTCTTTCTCCAGGGCTTTTTGTATCCGTTTTTGTAGTCTTGATTCAGGCTGAGTTCCCATAAATACCTTTCATAATAAATAGGCAGGGGAGAAAAGAACTTCCATGCTACTAACACGGAAGGACTATCCCCCCCACGGGTAGGGACAACGAGTCACTCCGGTATTCCTCCTACCGTCACCTGGACGAGCAGGGCAGTGCTCACAGCTAGTCCGGAGATACAGCACTTCTCTGCAAGTTGTCCCTTTCAACTTCTCTGAGAGTTACCCCTCCAAGTGTCCGGCGCTTTCGAGAGCGTCACACACTGCGCTGATCTTCTTCATCCTGCGCTTGAGCTTTGACAGATCTACATCGAGATCGTAGTCCTTGACTACATCCTCCAGCTCATCTTCTGTCAGGTCACTTACCTCAGCCTCTGTCAGCTTTTCGAGATCTCCGTCAGTGACTCCGTCCTCTACTTCGACCTGCTCCTTACCGTCATCAATAGGCATGAAGTCTACTACATGAGCGCGGGGCCTGTTTTCGTAGGTCTCATGCTCCACTATAGCAATCATGTCCAGACCTAAGAGATCCTCGAATTTCAGGTCAAAGACCTTGTCCGGGATCTCTACGTCCAGCGTCTCGAGAAGGCTCCTGAGATTCCAGAGGGCCTGAGGCTGGAGAGATGTATTGAAGTAGAGAGGCTGCTTATCGAAGCGGTCCTCTGATACGTCCTTCGTTCTGAAGAGCCACTTGAGGTAATTCTCCTTTGACGTAGAGCCCTTCTCGATGGAGATGTTCTCCACTACTACATCGTACTCTCCCGGAGGAAGTAGTACGCGGGACTCAGTCCCGGAGAGATCGACCTTGACGCTGTCCTTTTTCGCTCTGCTTCCTCCAGAGGATCTCCTTCTTCCTTTGGGGTCTGCATCCTTTTTCCCTGCTGCCCCTCTTGCTCCTCTTGTTCTTCCTCCTGCAACCATCTTCTATTCTCCTTTGATAATGTCCAGGATGTCTTCATAACACGGATCGATCAAAACACTGGGAACTATGATCTCTTTCGGTTTCCTTATCTTAGTCCTGTAGACTGGATCAGGTCCTACACGCAGACAGTACTGCATCTCTGAGATCTCTTTGACCTTCTTCTTTCTCCCTTTACCTACCTCCTTCTGTCTTGTTCTCTTTCTGATAAAAGTATTTCCTATGGTGTGTACCGAAGCATTAAGATGAGCTGTTACGCTGGGAGCAAGACGGGGTCCTACCTCTGGATCGAGCATTGTCTCAGGATCCAGATCCACATCCACTTCAAACACCCTGTCCTGAGCAATAAAGACCACTTCCATAGGAAGATTCCTATAGTGAGTGATCCACGTCTTCATCACAGAAGTCACTTCCCCCCACTCTCTCTGAGATAGGGATCCCCATCCGCTCTTAGCTTCCTCATCATTCTTGAACTTCTCATCCAGGATCTTATTGATAGCCAGTTCCTGCAGCTGACTGAGAGTATCCACGACTACGGTCTGATACTCATCCGGATTCTCTTTCAGGTACCAGTAGGCCAGCTCATAATCCTGCCAGGCATCTACCTGCATAACACTTATACCCTCTACGTCAGAGATACTGTCAGTTCCCCTGTCATTGACATCGAGGAACAGCATAGGAGTAGGGAAGGTAGCTGCAAGAGTAGTCTTACCTGTCCCGCTTCCCCCGTATAATACCGTGCTCCGGTACTGCTGGACTTCACTGACAGGCTTTACAGGAAGCCCTTTCTTTTTCCGTGGAGTACGGGGCCTCCTTCTTGCTCTATTTTTTTCTGGACTCATACTCTGTCTCCTTCACGTAGTCTACGTCCGCTCCAGTAAGGGCTGCTCTGCATAGAGGCTCGAAGTCGCACCATGCACAATGCTGTCCGATGTTTCTTTCACAGGCTTCCCCGTGCAGTTCCTTAATCTCCACTGCGGTATCCAGGAACTCCTCGAAGAGAGCGTCCACTACCTGAGGGACCACAGGAGAGAACACTCTATCAAAGTAGGTAGGGATGCTTTCTTCAGCCATTGCCATTACATCCTTACAGGCCTCTGGTAAGATACTGTGCTCTTTCGCCACAGAGAGTACTGTCTGAGGCAGGGTCACTATCTTTCGTCTGCTCAGGCTCTTCTTGTCCTTGAGTACTTCCGGCCTGGTAGGGGCCTTCGATCTGACATAGTTCCAGCAGATCCCTGCAAGGTTCTTTACCCCCAGCATCTCGCATACCCGGATATACATACTGGTCTGAACATCTCTCCAGCGCTGGTCCTCCGTAGGCTTTACGGAGAAGGTCTTGTTCTCAACTATCCAGCGGAGCCCGTTCTTCGTTTGTGCAAAGTGATCTACCTTCCCCACGAAGAGGATACCATCTCCGATATCTATTTCTATGTCATGCTCCGCTTTGGTTTTTTTGTAGGAGATGTACCTCAGAGAACTTTTGGGGTACACCTTAAAGTAGGTCTCCATGATTGTACGGATATCCTCTACGATATTTCCGTACATCTCCCTCTCATCCGCAAAGAGTTTCTTATTCTTCTTTGCTACTGCATCCAGGAGAGCAAAGGGATCCTGCCCGTTTGCGTAGGCCTCCAGCATCTGATGGATCATTGTCCCGAAAGTCAAGGGACGGGACTTAATCCTCTTTCTGAGGCCCTCCCAGTATCTCCTGTGGTAGGCGTGTCTGCACATTCTGTACTGACGTACTTTTGTCTGACTTACCTTGAAGAGATCAGCCATTCATCTAGCTCCTTTCCTGTGCTCCAGGGACCGATCTTAGCTTCCGCTTCAATGGGTACCTTGAGTCTGATGTTCATAGTATCGAGCAGCGCCGGGTGTGTCATAATCTCCAAGATCCGGGGGACTATCGTAGAAACAAACTTCCTGCGGATCCAAAAGTGGATAGAGTCATGGACTGTACCCGCTATCCGGATCCTGTCAGAAGTGTCTGTCTTAAACTCCTCCCTGATCTGGAGCGCTGCCATAAGATTTAATTCATTACCGAAACTCTGTACCGGAGTATTGATTGCCTGGCGCTCTGCCTCTCTTCTTTCCGGGCAATCTCTTGGGATCTGTGCCTGAGGGAGTCTGCGCTTCCTTCCGCTGAGCGTAGTAACGTACCCCCAGCGCCGGGCGTAGCGTCTCTGCCTGTCATGCCACTCTTCAAGATCTGGGTACATGTCAAAGTAGGCTTCTCTGCTGGCTCTTGCCTGGGCCTCAGTCAGAATAATACCGTACTCATCCTCTGCGTAGATCCTGAATTTCTTAAACCACATACCATAGAGAAACCCGAAGTTAATTGCTTTTGCCTTGTACCTGTGGTTACTCCATTCCTTGTCGATCTTGGAAGCCTCCTTGACCCCCATCCCCATGATAGCCTGGATAGCCTGCCCGTAGTCTACCCGCTGCTTAAGGTATCTCTTCGCTGTCTTAAGTACCAGGTCAGCTTCTCCCCCTGCCCTGGCTATCTCTCTCACTGCTGTCATCCAGTGGATATCATCTCCGTTGTAGAAAGTCTGCAGCATGTTCCTCTCTCCGGAGAGTTCCGCTGCAATCCTGAGCTCTATCTGGGAGAGATCCGCTTCTACAAATTCCCATCCTCGAGGAGCTGAGATGAGAGAGCGGATAGAAGATTCCCTGGGGACGTTTTGGAGGTTCGGATGTTCACAATTATGGACACACAGTTCTTCTGCTATGAAATTATTGGTATCTTCTACCTCCAAGTCATACACAGGGTAAATACTATCTAACAGCTCCACTGTTGTTACCATATGGTTGTTACTCTCATTAGACGCTACACTGCGCCGACGCTTAGCTTCTTCGGAAGTCATTATAGCGGACATATGATGGGAGTGGTGCTGAGACTTCGTCATCCCTTCAAGATTATCAGGAAAATCATTGAGAGGATCTCCGTCCCTGTGGTGGACATGTTCAGGGACATACCCGTGAATGGAGTTAAAGACAACTACCGATTCCCGTAGTTTGTCCTTTACCCCCACAGCGTATAAATGGTTCCTATGTTTTGAGTGCCTATGTAAGGCTACAAGATGCTCTCCATTACGGTATCTGCCTCTCCACCGTAGATACTCTCCAACCTTCAATTTATCTGCTCGTACATATTCTCCAGAAGTAGTTCTTAATCTGTGGTCCGGAGTACAATCCAAATACCCCGAAGTCTTGCCTCCAGTGCCAACCCAATTAACCCGGAGAATCTTCTTTCGCCCCATGTACCAGCGATTAGTAACCTTCCTAAGCGTTAGTTTCAAATCATTATCATAAGTATAAACCCAGTCCCCAACTTTAATATCTTCGATAGGCTGCGTACCTCCAGGGATTTGAACCTTTGATCCTTCCCTAATGCAGGAGGTACGCCCCGTCACTGCCCCATGTAGCTTGAAACTAGGATGGATTATCCGTCCTACCAGATAGGGCTTCCATCCATTGATGTAAGTCCCCAGGAGTTTAGTGGCGGAGCGAAGATCTAGTATAGCTTTTGTAATTGGATGATCGAGTCTCTTAAGGACGCTCTCCTTGGTAGAAGGAGCTCCCTTCCCTGTGGTCTCCAGGGGCTTGAACTTCAATTTTTTGAAGAGTAATTCTGCCAGCTGCTGAGTAGAGTTGTAGTTAATGTCGCCATACTGTAGCAACTCTTTATTTAACCGGGCCACTTCAAGGATCAGCTCCTTTTCAACTTTACCCATCTCCGGGACATTGACATAGAATCCATTGAGCTCTGCTTGCATGAATAGATCTGCACAGGGCATTATAATCTGATTGAATACCTCTTTTACATTGCCTTCTTTGTGCAATCGTTTGGAGAAAAGGTACTTGAGTTTCCTTGTATAGAAACAATCTTTCGCGTGATACTCTACCAGCTTTTCCCAGGGAGCTTTTGTAGGATCCAGGTCATAGTCTATTGCCCCAAAGAAAGTCTTTGCCAGGTACTTCAAGCTGTGAGGAGAGTTCTCATCGAGCATGAAGTGAGCAAGCATGGTATCAAAGTCTATCTCCCAGTCTACCCCATAGTGTACCTTCATCCATAGAGCATCGAATTTTCCATTATGTGCAATCACTATAGAGTCTGCCAGGATCCCCGTCAGCTTCTTAAGGATTCTCTCTACCTGCTTCTCAGTCCAGATATCAGCTTCAGGGCAGAAGGGCCTTACCGGAAGGATCCATTGAGTAGTCCTGGTACCGAAGCCTACAGTGTTGACCTTGGCTATCTTGTCCCAGGGGTACAGGCAGGTAGTCTCTATGTCGAAGGAGACCCCTCCCTTGAGGTCCTGGTACATCTCTTGAAGAAGATCTCTATCTGACACTACTACAGGGTTAAGTCCAGCTTCTTTTGGAATCCCATTGTTATCTACTATCTCAGCAAATAGACTGAGGTCCGCTTCAAACTTTCCATCTTTGGAGGGGTCTCTCAATACTTCATGAGGAGCAAACGTAGGCAGGTACACTACCCCATCCTGTTCAATCGGTTTGCCCCTGTGCTTTTTAATTCCTTTTAGGTCCAGCACACTCTGCAGAGCTGAGTTACCCAGAAGTAAAACGAAGAGGGGCTCTACTTCATCTGTGACTTTTTCAACATAGTACCTGCAGGCTCGAATCTCTTTAGGCTTTGGGGTCCTGTTATCAGGAGGCCTGCAAGAAACACTGTTAATAATACTATAGTCCCCCTCAGAGAAGTCACAGTCTTCGAGAGTTTCACGGAGTAATCGACCAGCACGGCCTATGAACAGCCTGCCTTCTTTCTCCTCCTGTACTCCGGGAGCTTCTCCCACTATGAGGATATCCTTTTGAGATAACTCATCCCCGAGGAGGCATATATGCTCAGAGGTAAGATGCAACTTGCACCGATTACAAGAAGGATCCCTGACTACCTCTGATTTTGACAATTTTCTCTGTGAGTTACCCATCTAACATTCCCTGGTTCGTAGTTACCATTTGTATCTATCCTATCTACCTCATGCTTTTGAGAAGGAATAGGCCCTATATGAGCATAAAATAACCCAAAGTCACTCATCCATTCCTCGCAAACCTTAATACCACGACCTCCATAATTATGATAATTAGGGTGTGCTTTCCTATGGCACCTTTGTTTCATATTTATCCATGCTTTATACTGCCTAGTACCGCTCATTCCATGAGTACGACTTATTGTTTTTCTAGTTTCCTTGTACCAGCACCCGCAACTTTTAGTTTTCCCTGAGCTGGGAGTTTGGGCAATTGTCTTTTTACCACAGTCACATAAGCAAAGATATTTAGTTCTACCTTTAACCCTTACTCTTTCTAGGATAGTTAACCTGTAAAACTGCTTTCCTATAAGGTCTTTCATATTATTACTTTAGGGCTAAAGACTGAGAACTTTTAGATTTCTCCTGCTCGATCTCTTTTTGTGGTTGACTGACTTTACATTCTATTATATTATATTAAATACAATTTTGTGTCAACCCCTTTTCCCAGAGAGGAGGAACAAATGGACCTCAAATTTTATCTCCCCGCAAAGGACGCTGCAGAAGTCATCGGAATAAATTACCCTCTCCTTATGTCCCGGATCTATAATGGCAAGATCCCCAGTCATAAAGTAGGGCACGCTGTCTTCCTGAAGAAGAGTGACGTGAAGAAGATGAAGAAAGTAGAAGACAAGAGGAGAGCTGATGCTCGTAGAGCGGGTGTGGAAGGACCAACCGGGTAAGTACTTCTGCATCTCCTCTAAGAGTCACACGGGCAAGTGGGATGATAAATTCTTCACTCGCTCTGAACTCTCAAAGGTACATCAATACGTAAAGGACAACCTTGATAAGGATCTGTATTGGTGTCCCCACGGCTTTTCGAGACGTAGACGCTTAAAAGAGTATGCAGTACTTCCTAAATTGTTGTGGGCAGATCTTGACGAAGCAGATCCTGCTCAGATGACCCCTATGCCTACCTTGGCTTGGGAGTCTTCTCCTGGCAGGTACGTAGGTCTCTGGCTCCTCGATGAGGAAATAGAGAGCGATAGTATTAACCGGCGCTTGACCTATGCTGTTGAAGCAGATCTTGGAGGATGGGATCTGACTCAGGTACTCCGTGTACCTGGGACTGTCAACTATAAGTATACCAGTAACCCTCGAGTCAAGATCCTATGGACTGATGGTCCTTCTTTTACAATCAAAGAGATCGAAACACTCTTGCCACAGGAGACAGAGTCAGAGCCCAGCTTCCCTGAGGCTATCAAAGTATTCAAACGCTATGAAAAGAAACTGACCCCCTTTGCTCGTAGAGAGCTCCTGAATGGGAAGCCTAAAGTAGGCAAGAGAAGTGAGGTTCTCTGGAGGCTTAATAATGACTGCATCGAAGCAGGCATGGATACAGAAGAGGCCTTCACTCTTCTTCGTGTCTCTCCGTGGAATAAATTCTCTGGGAGAAACAATGGAGACAAGCAGCTCCGAAGAGAGCTTGACAAAGTTATAGAGCAGAAGCTGGAGTCCGCTCCTATCACTGCCAGGGAAGACGCTGAGAGTGAGCGCTTCCTTTCTATTGCGATAAAGGATGTAGAGGAAGAAGCGGTTGACTGGATATGGTACCCGTACCTTGCGCGGGGGGAGGTCACTATCCTGGAGGGGGATCCTGGTCTGGGTAAATCGTACATGGCCCAGATGATCGGTATGCACATCGTAGATGGGAAAAAGCTCCCCACGGTCAAAGCTCATGCAGTAGTCAAGGGGAAGGTTGCGTACTTCGATACAGAGAACTCTGTAGCCACAGTGACGAAGAGACGCTTATCCGACAACGGATGTAAGAACATGGCTCACTACTACCAGGAGGAGCAGTTCTTTATGATCGATGAGGAAGAGGTCCTGGAGGAAGTATACGAAGGGATCCAGGGACTCAAACCGGATCTCATAGTCTTTGACACTATCAATACCTACATCGGAAAAGCAGACACCCATAAGGCCAGTGAGACTCAGCAGGCCCTCTCCTATTTTGTGGAGATAGCTAAGCGCTTTAACTGCTCAGTAGTCCTGGTAAGGCACTTGACAAAATCGACTAAGGACCGGGCCCTCTACAGAGGACAGGGAAGTATAGCTTACGCAGGAATTGCCAGGGTTGTAATCACTGTGGGCCAGCATCCAGATGAGCCGGATACTCGAGTCATGGCAGTCACAAAGCTCAATATAACCAAGAAACCTATGGCGCTCACCTTCACTATCGAATCACTTAAAGACACAATCAAATACCAGGATCGATCCAAGTTTGTCTGGGGAGAGTTTGTAGACCTGGAAGCGGATGAGATCCTTCAGTCAGCTTCGAGCAATGCAAAGAAAGACAGGAAGACTGAAGTAGAAGACGCTCTCCGTGATATCCTCACTGATGGTCCCATGCTTCTCAGTGAGGTCAAGAGAGCTATGGAAGCGCGGGGTATGAATATGAAAATAGTCAGGACAGTATCCAAAGAGATAGGGATTGTCAGAGAAACTACAGGCTTCGGAGAGAAGAGAGTAGCAACCTGGTCCCTCCCCTCCACAAAGACTTAAGCATGGAGCTCATGGTAGTAAGCATCGAGGTAATACCGGAGCAGTAGGTACCGGGACCTGTGGTACTCAGTCAGCACAGCATCTTCCAGTTTCACTGTTTTCAGACAGTCCATAGCAATCTTGAGTATAGGGACCAGCTCTCTGCGCGGATCCTGCAAGTGCTCCTCCGGGATCCCACAGAGCACAGTCATCTCTTCATCTGTAAACCCAAGAACATAAGAGCAAAGCCAGTAGGACGGATCTCCTGGGGGAGTCAGGGCATACTCTACCTCTCCAGGATCCTCAGCGGGGGGATCGATCATAGAAGCTATCAAGTCAGCCTTAGCAGATTGGTACTTGTCTATGTACTTATCTCCAGTGATCTGTAGATGAGCGAAGTACCGGTACACCTGAATAGGCAGGTTGCTCTTCTTGTACCCAGTGAGCGTATTGATAATCTCCTGAGGGACGCGAAAAAGTGTAGAGAGGATCCATTGCCCTTTAGGTTCTGAAGGCTCCAGCTCTGAGAAGATCTTATTGATTACGTATGCTTTCATGTGTCCTTCTTAAATACCCTGACTAATATAGTGGCTCCTGGGTAGTACCCTGAGTCAGCACTGATATGGAAATCAAGGTTATTCTTATCACAAAACGCTACAAGGTCTCTTACCATTATGCTGTCCAATCCATAAGGTTCTCCTGTAACATACTCTCTCCTGATACCTCCCATTCCACAGGGCTCTCCTAGAACATACCCCTTCTTACCGTCCTCCTTATATCTTCCTATGTGATCTAGAAAACGTGGGATAGTGAGCAGTTTAGGAAACCAGCGAGGACAGGGTACCCCGCGTTTTATCCTCTTCTCCCTAGATAAGAGATGATCCACTAATCTATGCACTGTTTCCCTATGGGATTGCACTTTTTCTCTATCTTTGTGTGTCATCTACACTCCTTTACTTTGCTTGAGCTATTGGTCATCATAGATGTCTTCACTCAGGCTCCTTGTCCTTATTCCAGGGACCTCTGATAAGATCTCCCTTCTCTCCTATGCTGCTTGCAGCCCTTGCTAACTGTTGGAAGGCTTCCACTGCTTCTATCGCTGTAGGAGCTGCGCTGCTTATCAGCTTTGCAAAGCTGGCTACTCCATCCTCTAGTGCTTTATCAGTCACACTGCTGACATCATACCCGAAGAAAGACAGGTTATTTCTTACACTTTGCATAACCAGGTCTTGTCTTATTTTCTTGGGCAAGAATCTCCAGCTCCATCTCGGAGGTCTTATTGTCATAGAGACACGTCCTCCAATACTTTGCAAGCGAAGCAGCGGTAGTGGGGGTCCTTGCCTACTGCTATATGTTCTCCGTCTTCTATAGGGGCCAGGGTCTCTGCTGTCCCACATCCCCCACATACCATGACTTTCAGTATCCGGACATTAACTTTCTGTTTCTTGCTGAGAGCGTTTAAGATCAGTCGGGTCCGTGAAATGCCCAGGATCCTGTGATAAGAGTACAGCCCTGCTACTGTGTCCAGGGAGGCCCACTCTCCGTCTAATCTATTTAATTTCCTGGCCTCTTCTACAGTCACAACCATACAGAAGATCTCATCCTTCGGGGTATCTACCATATCACGGCTCCGAATTTAGGTTCCATAGGGTCTCTCCTTCTCATGGTGTTTGTCCAGGGCCAGGATGATCTGCTCGAGCGTATCCTGGCAACGATCACAGAAGACTCTGTGGAAGTCTGCCTTGTCTCTTTCTGCCTGGGACTTCTTCCAGGTCCTCTGTACCCTGGTCCCGTGTAGAATCATATACTCAGAGGAGTCTGAGTGGCCCAGAGGTACGGCCTTTCCACAGAGGTCACAGACGTACATCTCTTGTTTAGGCATCAGGATCCTCCCCCGTGCCTTAGAAATTCATTGAGCTTCTGTAGTATCCGGCTGCACGTTTGGGCCTGTGACATGGCATCATCCAGAGCGTTGTGCGGTACCCCGGAACTACCAGGAGGATCTGAGAGGATTACTTCTGCTCCTCCGATACTCTGGTAGATCCATTTGAGAGTCCTCATGTCTCTGTCCTTATAATGATCCCAGGAATACCCTTTGCCTGCTGATATGAAAGCCTCCTTGAGGATCTCATTATCGAATCCGCACCCATTACCCCAGATGTAAGGCTCTTCTCCTATGTCATCCCGGATCTCTTGGAGGAAGAGGGTAAAGTTATCCAATACCAGGCCTAGAGGTTTACGACCTAGGAAGAGGGCCTGTCTTGCTAACCAGTCCTGCTTCATCCACCATTCTACAGTTCCAGCATCCATGACCAGACCAGCGTCTACACAGCTCTGTAGATCTATTGTATGATAAAAGGATGTAACATCTGAACCCACCTCCCCGAAGTCACTGAAGCGTACTGCTCCTATGGCTACGATTGCAGCATTACGGCGGGTGCTCATGGTCTCCAGATCTATCATCAGGTGCTTCATGTCCTCTCCTCTTCTACTGGCACGGAGTCCCATACCTTAATTACACAGTCTTCCATTCAGTTACTATAAACCTGCCAAAAGGCCCCTTACATGCAGGCCTAAAGTCAAGAAGCCCTACCCTCGATCCGGCGTCATCTACTATTTTACGTGCTTGTGATTCAGTCACAAGGACATCGTCAAAAGTTAAATTGAAACTTACTTCCCATTCATCAAGGCGGGGGCGATACCGTATAATACGCCCCTTTGTTGAGGGGATAACTATTGGACGCTGGTCTATAGTATACTCAGTTTTATTAAGACTAAGATACTCTGGGTCAATAATAAAGCATGCTGCTACTGGTTTTTGTAAAGAGGCTCTACCCTTACCCTTACTATATACAGCTGCCCCTATTAAGGCTCGTTGCAAAGCTACGCCGGGGATGTATAACTCCTTTGACTCCGGAATCCTATACGCAGCTATCTCTGCCTGCTCTTCGCGGGACTTTTTTTCTATAGCTTCTATTGGTTCCATAGGATAGCGATGCATGAGCAAAGGACTGATCCCTTTAATTGTTACGCTTAAATTTCTCATAGCCATTTTAATTGCCTTTCTCCTCTGTTAATACCAAACCATACCTCACCTTACCAGACCCCGCCTCGCCAAACCATACCCAACCCGATTCTATCAAACCTCACCTTACCTCGCCAGGCCATACGTCACCTGACCTTACCTAACCTTGCCTGACCGTACCGAACCTTGCCCTGCCTTACCCTACCGTACCTGACCTTACCAAACCATGCCCGACCATACCCCCTCTTCAAAGTCTTCATTACATATAGGACATCTGTACCCCACGGCTTTACCCTTTCCCCGGTGTCAGGAGTTTAGCTACTCCGGTCTTGAGGTACCTGGTATATATAGTATCCTTATCATTTATCATAATGTATGGAAGGAAGATCTCATCAGCGGAGACCATCTCGATCTCTATCATGGCAAGCTGTGCCTGGATCCATCGGAGGATCTGTCTCCATGCTACTCTCCGGGCCTGGTCCTCTGTCCTGATATACTTTGTCCTGCCCTGCTGAGAGAGTTCCCAGAGAGGTCTGTGGTTTGCCGGGAGCTTGAAAGGGATCCTCTGCCCGTCCTTATCAATAGTGAAAGAGACACCCTCTACCTCTCCACTATCATCATAGTTAATCATTACATCCCTGACACGGATCTTCTTGAGCAGCTGCTGGATCTCTGCAATGGTCTCCTCAGGCTCCTTCTTTGTTGTCTCCATATAGATAGTAGCCTTCTTCATGTGTTTTTCCTTTTGATCCTTCCTCCACAGTAGGGGCAGTAATCGATTCCGCTTGCCTGGGGAGATGGGGCTGAGAGATTGAAGCTCTTTCCGCAACCAGTGAACCAAGTACCTTTTTCCTCAAAGAGCTCTTCAATAGGAGCCCAGGTGCAGGTAGTTTCTTGTAGGGAGGACCGGATATTTCCGCTGAAAGACTCAACTTCCAGGATGTCTGCTGCATAGATCCTCAGTACGGTCTCCTCTGCGTGTTCTCCTCTTACGGACTTCTCTCCTATACTGATACTTTTGCCGTCCTCATTCTCAATATTGATGAAGTGGGTGCTGTCTCCATCAGCTTCCAGGATAATACAGATTGACTTGGCTTCTAGCTTGGACTCAAGTACCTTGTCCTGTCGTAGTTGTACTATGTCCATGAATCGATGCAGCAGTTCCTGTGGACTGGTTGCTGCGTTTGTTACCAGGTTCTGCATCAGTCTCTCAGCAAGGTTATCTACTACCATCCCATTTCCTCCTTTGTCTCTGCTGCCCACTCGAATATAGAGGGGGAGACATCCCTGTTCAGGATAATTTTCTTAACCAGGCTCTTCAGTGACTTCTCCAATTTAATACGGCGCTTCTGCTCTACTCTAAAGCGCTCTTCCAGTTTCTCTATTTCTCTTTTAGCAGAGAAAGGGTAGAACGGCATACGGTCACTCCTTCTCAGGGATGGGGACTATCTCGAGCTTCATGAGTTCTTTTATCATACAGAGGGCCCAGTGCTGGGAGTCTTTACTCTTCGCTATCCCTATGGCCTCTTCCGCTATCTGATTGATCTTCCTCTGGAGGGCTGCGTTCTTCTCTGTAAGTTGAAGGATCAGGGTATCTGCTGAGTTCAGTCTGGTCTGCAGCTGCTCTTCTCTGATTTTAGACAACCCCAGCTCCTCTTTAAGCTCTACTATGCTGGACCTGTTTTCCGCTTCAGAGCAGTACTTGCACCTATCGTTCTTTTCGAGCTCCGACTCTCCCCCCAGTAGTCCTGCGGAAATGATATTGGATATACCGTCCTCAATAAGCTGTCTTGCTTTATTGAGTGTTATGATATGTTCATTCGGTCCTACTGTTTCCTCGAATAGACCCTTCCCTTCGGGACCTGCAGCTGTAAGGACCTCATCCGGTATCCCCCACTTCTTTTCGTCAGTCATCTTTTCCTCCGGTCCTCAGGGGCCTTCGTTTGGGTAGTTCTTCTTCAGCTCCGCACTCATCTCAGCAAGCATATTCTCCAGCGCTGCTTTAGGATCTATTGCATCCTCTATTAGAGTAGCATTAAGAATCCTGGCTATCCTCTTATCATCCTTGAGAGCTGTGACCTTAATACCTCCCTCTACTGGGCTGAGCTTGAGCTCATCAGCTCCTATATATCTCTTCATATACCGGAGCATGTACCTGATAACATGCAGGGCCTTCCGAGTGTCGATCTGCATACTGTCTCCTTCTACTTACTTGTTACCGAACTCCAGACCAGCGTCCTTAAAATACTGAGCGTCTTCCTCTCCGAACATCTCTACATCTGCGTGATCTGCCAGGGCCTCCTCATCTTTGCACTTGTTACAGATAGAAACGAATCTGGGAGTGGAAGCTCCGCACTCCTTGCACGTCCATTTCTTTTTTCTTTTCTTACTCACTGTATCAATCCCTCGAACACTACCGGGATCTCGAGTGTGAGCTTCCCGTGGATCCAGCAGGCAATCCCTCTCATCTGTGGATGGGCAGCCGGTGCACATCTGAGCGTGAAAAAATGTCTCCACTCTCTGAGATTCATGGTCACTACGATCTCAGTCTTGAGAGAGTTCGGCAGGACAGAGCGTGCTATCTGGGGGGACTCTCCGCAGGCCAGGAGTCTCTTATACGCTCCCTCTGCTTCTGCCATTGATTGTAACCACTCATCTCTGGAGGCTGGTACGTCATCTCCGTAGAAGGGAGGCATGATAAACTGGACATGCCCACTTCCATAATCGCAGTACCGGGTAGACTCCTGTGAGTATGACGCGATACGATGACGGACCAGCTCATGAGATACTCCCCGGTCACATATGATCCGGACTGTGACAATCGCGTGCTCGAGTACTGACAGATGACCTCTCTTGATTATCATCCGGACAAACTTCTCAGCGCTCCCGGCCTCTATCCTATCTTCACTCTTATAGCAGGTACGTCCTGCCTTCTCGATCTTGCGGAGTATAGCTGCTCCATCGATTCCCTCTTCCAGTATGATCTGGGGTTTTACTATCCTCATGTTCTCTCCTTTTCTCCATGAGCTATAATCCAATAGATTTGTTCCCTTTGTATATTAGTAGGCTCAAATACCATGAGTAGGTGTTCCAATGTCCTGAGAAGACTATAAGATAGGGTCTTCTCTTTAGGAAACTGATCTTTTATGTAAAAAATATTTATAGCAAAAGCTTGTATAAAAGCAAAATTGAGACAGACTCTAGCAGCCCTCATCATGGTTACTTTTTTTAACATCCTTCTCACTTTGATGAAGCCTATCAGAGAGAAAGTAAGCGCTGGTACTACTCCTATAAGGATCCCTATGAATAGTTCAGGATGATTCCCCCAGAGGTGTTGACTCATAACGTCTCCTTAAGTGTCTTCCGTCCGTGTGCTGTGAGTATCGCTCCGAAGTAAGGCAAGCGCTCTTTCGGAAGGTAGACCCCCTGCCTTTTTGTTATCATGATATGACCGGTCTTCTCCAGTTCTCTACAAAGCAGAGCGTCAGAGAGACCCATAACATCCGCTCCGTTCTCCAGGTCTTTCATAAGATTAAGGTGCTTCTGGGTACATTGCTCCATGAGTAGTCCTTCCTCCTGAATGTGCATGAGCGCTCCTTATTACTTCTACGCATAGATAATTTATCTGACTCATGTCCGGCTCTTCCCGCAGGGGACTTTTATTGTATGCAACCTCCGCTGCCTTAAACAGTGCCTCTGCTTCCTTCTTTACCTGCTCGAGTGTCCATGCTCCTTGCTTGATCTCTATCAGCTGCTGAGCGTCTGCTCTGTGGACATACATGATCCCATCAGATAGAAACTCGATACCCATCCTGAGCAACCGGATCAGATGAGAAGCGTTCTTTGTGTCGTACCCGAATTTCTCTACCAGTTCCTTACGCTTCTTTCCCATGTATCCCTGACAGGCATTGTGAGTCATCCGATGTAGCTGTCCGGCTGCATACCCGGTGAAACTCTGGTACGCTTTCTTTGTAGCGAACAGAGCGCGGTACTTTTTAAGGAGCTCTCCAGCTGGGGACATGTGGATATACATATCATCCGGCAGGTACAGCAGCCCTAAGACATTAGGATTGGCCTTTACCAGGAGACGGATAAACTTCAGCACTTCATAGCAGACGATATCCCACTCATATTTCTGGATAACCTTGGTCCCTCTTCTGCCGAGATGACGAAGACCGTAGTAGTACTCTACCGGAGGTACGATGATCGACATGATATCTTTATCATCAATAGAATACTCTGAGGGGGAGTACGTACCATGAGAGATCGATCCTACATAGCCTGTGAGGATAGACCATCTACTTACAAGAGAATATTCTTTCAAGTCTTCAAGCTCTGTCATTACTCTCCCCTCATCTCTTTTAATACCTTCTTCCAATTCAAATAGGCTTTGATAAAAAACACTATAGCAATTACTGAGGCAACGATACTGATAGAACTTAAGAGCAAAGATATCTGAGCTACTGACATGCTGTCTCCTTTGTTAAACTCAGATTTGATTATATACAATTAAACTATTTATGTCAACCATGAAAGGCTGATCCCTCTGCAACTTTCGGTTTTTCGGTAGGGGCTTTCCCTAACTCTCGCCTGCATACACACACAAATGTCCACTTATGAGCAAGTATACGCTTTTTCAACAGGTTAAGTAAAAAAGGGCACGTCCACTTATGCGCCACTTATGGTAACACGTCCATCTATGTTACAGGGCAACAACTTACCCATAAGTGGACGCTCCTCCATAAGTGGCCCATAAGTGGACATACGTATATCTATATAAACACTTGTAAAATATATATATATACATAAGTGGACGTTATGAGAGTGTGTAGGGGGGTCAAAAACGACTTACAGAGATAAGTAAGGGCTTAAGTAAGTGGGTAACCCAAGGGGAGTACGGGCGTTACGGGGTCAGAGGGGCTGAAATTCTTCCGAGAGATATGATCGTTTTAGCCGTTTTTCAATTTCGGGTAAATGGAGGAATCAGGGCGCTGGTTTTTGCATGTATAACCCTGTTAATGATTACGCACTTTCGGGTCTGATTTCGGGTTGCATTTCTCTCCCTCCTGTGGCCCTACTTCCGGGCAGCTCTGTTTTTTCATTTGATACAATCAAAATAATCTTGACTTGTCCGGGCTGCTTTGGTAGAGTTTATAGTGAACATCGATGAGGGGACCGTTGACCTCCAGGACTGCCCAGTGCCCTCAGCGATTAAAGACGCTGGGCAGTTCACTTTATTATTGAGAGGAGCAAAGTACTTTGCGCAATATTTTAATAGGCATCGTTGTTGTATGTATCGTTATGGAGATAATCCTTACGTTTGTAGTATTTCATCTAGGGCTTTTTGTGGTGGGGTTTTCCACCATAGCCTTTGTGCTTTTTACAATCGCCGCTCTAGTGTACTACTTGACTACTTATAATAAGAGCGAAAAGGATAGAGGAGGAAAAGGGTAGTGGATAACACAAAGTACACTATGCACCCGGACTTGGTAGAGATCTTTCTCCAGTTCTATCCGAGGATAGCTCTACTGGAGATCGATCCTTACTATGATGTCCAGACACATCAGCTGGCAGAGTATCCGGAGAAGCTTACCTGGTACGCTCATTTTTTGGCAACAGTCACTATGCTTCGTACTAGAGGACTGCTCACAAGTAAAGAGGATATGGAGTACGTCCAGGATCTCAAGAACAGGCAGCGTGTGATCCGTCCTCCTTCTGAGGTAACGGCTGACTGTACCTCTGAGCTCTCTGAGCAGCTGGTAAATGCACGGAGACAGATAGGGGACTTTGTGCAGGTCCTCGAGGATAAGAAGCGAATAGTCCGGGATATCGATGTTATGATAAGCGGAGAAGAGGGAGCAGCTAAGCAGGCCTCACTGATCGATCTGATTGCTCCGATCCAGGAGCTGATAGCAATTAGAGAGGAACGGTCTTCTGATATACGCAGAGCAAGGGATATCCTTGCTTTTGTAAGCAGGGACGCTAGTTCAGAGTTTCTTTCAGAGATTGCTGCTAGAACCCTCAAGGGGGATTGATGAGAGAGCGAAAGGAATTTAAGTTATCAGAGGAAGAATTACAGGGGCTTATGGATGCTTGCAGATCAGAGCCTATGATTGCACTACAATGCGGTATGCCAAGATCCCCCCAAGAAAATGCTAATGCTGCCTGGGCCGTTCTTGGTAAAAAGTGGGGGTTCGATCCTATGACAGTTAAGCCAGTGCCCGGTAAGAGCAACAAGCATTTTACGGCAGAAGAAGTGGAGGGGCGCTGATGAGTAAGCTGGGCCACATTATGGCTATCGTAGCAGCTACGTGTATGAGCAGGGGGATGAGGTATCCAGAGACGGAGAAGGAATCCAACTACCGGAACTTGAAAAGGATAAAACGTAATCAGAGAAAGAATACACAGAAGAGGAAAAGGAAGAAGAGATGAGTGAGCAGGTAAAGAAGGTGTTACGGGATACCCTGTTGAATTATGTGACAGGGGATATAAATGACGCGATAAGCATAGTACATAAAGAGCTCCAGGACGCTCATCTGGTAGTAGATGAGGAGGAGATGTGTAGGCTACGAGTATTGTTTGATGAGGGTAAGCTGGATATCCTAAGGATCATTGAGATGGTGGGCTTGATGGAGATGACCCTCAAACTGAGAAAGTCCCGTGTTATTGAACTGGAGCAGAAAGTGCTAGAGCAGGAGAAGCACTATAAGATAGTCAATACAAATCTTGCTAATTCATTTAGGGAGACGGATAAACTCAAAGCTAAACTCTCTGAACCGGGGCAGATTATTCAAAGACTGAGGGAGTATAGAGTGAGGGCGCTCAAGTGTGAGGTCTTCTACCTGTTACCCAAAGGACTGCAGGCAATTATTATTGATGCTGCAAAGGAGTAGCGGTGAAATTAGATGACACAGCAAAGGGGTTGTTGGCTGGAGCTTCGGTAGCATCCATACTCTGCATCTTTCGGATTACTCAGGGGGGTATCAGAGAAGCGGGGTTTCTGAGTCTCTTTGCCTGCGGACTATGGGGAGGCTTCGTAACCTGGATGAGGAGGTTTAGACAATGACTGTAAGACGGGAGATGTGGTGTGCTCTTATAGGAGCGAAAAATGAGGAGATGTTTCTTACAGATACGATGGGAGTCAATTACGGCTTGGCAAAGCACAATGCTGGAGACTGGATAAGAGAGATGTGGGTACAGAAGGACAGCGTAGAGGAGTTTCAAGCTACGATCTTTCCGATACGGATAGTGAAGGTCAGTGTTACTGAGATCCCCGGTGAGGAGAGGGAGTAATGGTAACAGTGGAGAAGGTATCTGGAGAGTGGAGGGAGACTTTGCTACTTCCTGATACAGTCTCTATAGGGGTTGTGTCCTCCTGGATCGGATCGAGTAGGGTCTTCCGGGTTACACGTCCTGATGGTTCGGTCTTACTTGAGAACGGGAGAGTAGATGGGTAGTTGTCATCCATCCTGGCAGCACCATAGCTGGGAGATTTTAAGGAAAGACAGACATGATAGAGCAACGGTTATTGTTTGTGTTCATTGCGGAGAAGAGATCAGGGGTTGCCGGAAATGTGCTTTTGCAAGGTCAGAGCCATATGCGAAAGGAGATTGAGGGATGATCCTTTTTACTCTGTGCTTCTTCGGAGCGTGTGCTCTCTTTCTATTCTTCCTGGATCCGGTGCATGAGACTTTTACCCTTGTAAAAGCCAGGAGACTTATGATACAATTAAGATCTACGTGGGGAAGAGTTACACAATACATTAAGATCAAGTGGTAGGGTATGAAGTTCAAGATTCATTTCACGGTAGAAGGCGTAGATGACTTCTTCATTATTGAGAAGGACCATCTAGCAGAGGTACGGGGAGTGGCAAGAGACCCAGTAAAATTTAGAACTACAGTAGCCGAAAAGGCAGCAGGGGTAATAGAGAAGATAGCTGAGGCTCTTGTAGAAGAGCACTGGGAGGATTAAGTGGCACACTCATATGTCCGGGGACATCAGGTCCACAGTGAGGACGGGAAGAGCTGGTACTACTCAGATACTGGGGAGCCGATGGATGACAGCAGGCCCTGTGCCAGGTGCGGAGAGCATCCCACAGAGGAGGGGCATGATCCGTGCATAGGGCACTTGAACGATTCTAACGTAGTCTCTGCCTGTTGCGGTCATGGTAACTGGGGAGGGGTTGTCCTGGTAAGGAATGATGAGATTGCTCCTGCCTCTTACCGGCGTAAGGACGGGAGTCCTCTTCCAGTTGAGGGGATAACAAGAGGAGACATCGAAGGTCCTTTAGGAGAGTTGGACATACGTAGAAAGAGTGTAGAATGGAGAATGCAAGAGTGGATGAAACGTCTCTTTCTTGCTATTGGAAAAGGGCTTTCTTTTATTGAGTATATAGAAGTAGAGATTAATAAAGGCCCCTTGCGTTGGTCTCCTGAAGCGATAGCGCTGGTAGAAGTTTTAGATAAGGCGCATGAGGCAGGGCTATTAAAAGGGGAAGATGAATGAGTAAGCAATCAGTTGTTGTAGAGCTAAGTAAAGGGGAATACTTGCTTAATGTAGATCTTACTTCTGTGTCTGTTACTAGAGACTATGAAAAGGCCTATAAGTTTAGTGGTAGGGCTGATGCTTCGGATGCTTTGTCTTGGGCAGAATGGCATGAGAGCTATCCAAAGGCGCAGCTCTTGTTTAAGTTTTTTGATTAAGGGTCTTCCACTGTGAGGAGATAGAGAATGACACTACGTAGATGGAAAAGAGATGTGCAGATAATAATCACTGTTGGGCTTATCTTGTCTATCGCTAATGTGGTCTTGGCTCTGACCCGTCCAGAGCTAAAACGATGGATGAAGATTAAATCCCATGAGTCAGTGTGTGCTATTGAAGGAGTAGAGACGATGAGCAAACTTACAATTCACTTCGGGGCCTTGGCTCCTCCACTCACTGAGCAGATAAAGAATCTGCCTGAAAAGTATGAGGAGAATTCCCAGGCAATAACACGGCTGTTTCTCCATGGGCTACTTACAGAAGCAGAAACGCATAAAGCAAGGAAGAGACTGGTAAAGGCTATAGAGAAGTGGGATGCTGATGAGCAGTAAAGAAACGATTCTAGTAGAGGTAGTCGAGGGTGTAGGGGGCAGATCTCTTTATGTAAACGATAATAGAGTTGCGGGTCCTAAGCCTTTTGGAGGGGGCAGAAAGATCCACATATTTAGAGTGAAGATCGAGGACTTGAAGGAGGCTTTACAAGGTGATTAAGGTCTTTGCACATAAAGAGCCTTGTAGGTGTAACTGCGGGTACACTTGCAATAGAGAGTGCGGACTGCCTGTGCTTGAGTGTATGGAGAAGCATTTTAAAAGAGACTGTGACCACAAGTGGGACGGACCTACTGCCAGCGGTGAGCAGTGGTCTTCTGTTACCTGTTCCCTCTGTGGAGAGATAGCACTTACTCATGATTGTCAAGTAGGGCCTTGAGGGAGGAAACGCTGTGGTAGTCGATAAATGGGAATGGGTATTAGAATACCCAGATAGTAAGGATTCTTGTTATAAGTACTTGGCAAGAGAGGATGACGAAAATTTAGATGTTATTATGGAGCCTGATTGTATTGCTGACTCTCTCATCTTGGTGCATAATCCGGAACATGCCAGGATGATTGAGAAGGCTCCTGAGTTGCTAGGAGCTGTAAAGAAGTTTGTGGATATGAATCAGGGGAGGCTTCCTAGCTTGTGCGCGGAGTGTCAGGTACTGATAGATTACATTAGAGAAGGAGAACGATGAACAGACGAAAGAGTAAGCTGCTCATGAAGGCAGCCTCTGCTATGTCAAGTAAGGGATCTGTATTGACCTGGAACGGGAGAGGGACAAAGGTCTATCCTGCGAAGAGTGCCAGGGCAATCTATCAGAGGCTCAAGAAAGAAGCGCGGGATCCTGTGAGGTATGCAGAGATCCGGGCGTACCTCGAGAAGAGCCAGCGCTCAGCTGAGGCAGTGCGTAGAGTTTCTGAAGCTGGGAAGTCTGGAGCTCAGGCAGGCAAGCAACTTCGAGAGCAGGTAGAGGAGCAGCCCTTCCACATGTAACCGGGGCCTCTATACTTTGTTTCGGGAAGCAGGGGATCTCTGGACAGTAGGCCTTAAGGAGATCCGGCAGCACTGCTTCCCGTATTTTTATCTTGCATTGTGTGGACTTCATTTGATACAATTAAATATAAGCTAATCAGAAGGAGATCCTTATGAAGTCATCGATCCTGGTCCTGTTGCTACTCAGCTCAATCCTACTCCCCTCCGTCCTCCATGCTCAGCCCTCAAACCGTCCTCTCTATACAGATGAGGATAATGGATGGATGGTCTGGAGTTGCTACTCTGGAGAAGAGATCATGCAGCGGTGTCCCTTGCCTGGAGCTGCTGCCTACAAGCATATAAGCAAGCGGGGATCCTGGAAGTGGTACGGCTTCTCTGTGATAGTCTCTCCAGGGGATCAAGTCTACATGAGTAAGAATACCGTGTTCACTATGACCTATGAGATCGATGGAGAAGTCAAGACAGTGACAGGAGAGCACCTGCTTACTATCAGCTTCAGATCAGGGGAGCCCATGTTTGCTAAGACTTACGGGGTATTCATCCCTCCCAGTAAGGAGATGATCTTTACAACCAAGATGCCTCCAGAGGTAGGGCACCCGGTACTCTTTGTATATTTTCCATTGACTAACCAGCCGGACTTCATTGTAAGATGTGACGTGAAGTCTACCCTTTACAAGAGAGGAGGTAGGTAATGAAGAGAACATCCTGTATAGCAGTGCTTCTTGTACTGCTTATGATTTCGATGCTCTCCATTGCTCAACCCGTACAGGCTGCCTGGTATTGCAATACCTGGCTTGTACCTCTGTCCCCTACTCTGCAGAAGATCTGTCTGCAAGAGTACACAATGGATCACTGGGATCCGCTGGACTGGGGAACAGGGGATGCAGACAACTATGACGGAGCTTGCCTGGATTACAAAATAATGGAGATCGGTCCCGGTGTGATAGACATATACGATCACACTTATACTGAGATACCCAGAGCAGGCTAAGCTCTAATAGTTTTCGTTCTGAATACGTGCAGGAGATGCTGAGGGTTGGATAAAGGTCCTCCGGTCTCCTGCACTCTTTTCTATTCACTTCTTACACTGGAGACCGTAATGAAATATACCTTTCTGATCTCCCTGCTTCTGATCCTTTGCATGGTAGGGAGCGCGTCTGCTCAGGTCACTCTGGGCTGGACTGATGACAACGATCCTGCCTGTGACTACTTTATTCTCTATCGGAGCGCCTCCCCTGATACCGGGTACTTGATGCTGGACTTTGTCACTCCTCTGGAAGGCACTCAGCAGTACATGTATTATGACTCCACGGCTGCTCAGGGGATCCCCACGTATTACAAAGTAGCTGCTGTCCGAGATCTTGACCACTCAGACCTGGGCCCCTGGTCCCGTGCTCTCTGGTATGACAAGAGCGGGGGAGCTCGAGCGTTCTACTCATATGAATACTGGCCCGGCATGGAGCTGAGAAATATGCTGATTGTCTATACTCCGCTGGATGAGTGTGAATTGCTCTGGTCCTTCCGGTACACGGATCCGGATCTGGTTGCGGTCAAGTGTGCTCAGTTTACCGGGACAGTCCCTGCTGTGAATCTGATTCCAGGCAGTCCGTAAGGGAGAGCTTGTCTTAATAGCCTATCATCTTATTTTAGGAAGGAGTGCTACTGTGCCACACAAAATCACAGCCGAGTGTATCAGCTGCGGAGCTTGTATCCCGGAGTGTCCCTTTGAGGCTATCTCTGAAGGGGAGGAGACCTACATTATCGATCCTGAGAAGTGTAACGACTGTAAGCCTTGCGGGTGTGACCCTAAGTGCGTGGAGGTCTGTCCAGTAGAGGCTATAGAGCCTGTGGAGGGGGACTGATGCCACGGAGAGAGGACTGCAAGAACTGCGGACATCCTTACACCTTCCACAAGATCACGAAGAAGGTAGACGGGAAGGACAAGGTCATCCCCTGTCCTTGTACTGCTGAGGGTTGTACTTGCCAGGCGTATGAGGCTCCAAAGAATACTGCCAGGGCGAAGAAGGAAAACAGGAAGCCCAGGAAGCCAAGGAAATCCCAGAAGGACAAGAAGAGCCAGGGGGGATCCCAGGTTGCTCCGGAGCATAAGGATATGAGGACCGGGCAGATCACTATACCGATACATGCCCGTCTGTTGAGGGTCAAGGTCACTGCTACAGTAGAGATCTATGGCAAGATTCATGATATAGAAGTCACTGAGGACTATACAAAATGACAGAAGTAGTCACTCTCCCCGAGTTCCCTAATCATGAGATCCACAGAGACGGCAGAGTATTCCGTGTGCGTGGTACGGGGGTAGGGGAGATCCGTTCTCATAGAGGGAATAACTACGGACATCTTAAGATCAAGTTCAGGCACTCCGGGAAGCGCTCCTGCTTCTGGTTGCACAGACTGATCTGCAGAGCGTTTCATGGGGAGCCTCCTGTCTATGATGGGGAGGATGCTTTTGTCAGGCACATGGACGGGGATCCAACAAACAACAGTGCCGACAACTTGCGGTACGGATCCAAGGTAGAGAATGAGAACGACAAGAAGCGCTTCTGTGCTCCCCTGGTAGGCAGGGTCACTGATGAGCTTGGAGAGGGGTATGATGCAGAGTTCTTTGGATAGGAGGAGTCATGTCTGTATGGAAAAAAGTAAGGGTGTTTAAAGTTGTGCTAGAGAATTTTATTGAGGATCAAGTTAATGGTCAGAGATGGTGTTCCAATTATGATTCATTAAATGTGATAGCAGAAAGTGCAGAGGAGGCTATCCAATCTGTAAAGAAGATTGCAGCGATTGAATACCCAAAGGTAAAAGTAAGGGCTGAGGAAGTTACTACTATTTCCGATGCTGTCTACACTGTCTTATAGACCCTTGACTTCTTCTGTGGTCCTGTGTTATTGTATACAATCTAATGAGAGGAGGAGCAATGCAGAGATGTACTTGTTATGACACTGACCTTACTGTAAAGAGTTACTGTCCAATACACGGACATCCTCAGCAGCTCACCGGGGTAGTCTGTATCCGGTAATCACACAGGCACTCATACCATACAAAGGGAGACCAGGTATGCCATTAGGAAAGAAAAGAGCCGTAATTATGGCTAAGGGGGTTGTCACTGATACGACAGGTCCTCAGGGTCCGATCAAGAGGCAGGTGGACCTTATAAAGGTCTTTAACACTGAGACTACCCTGGAGGAGCTGGAAGGGTACTTAGCGGAGAACGGAGCTGCCTCTGCTCAGATCGTCTATGAGAGCACAGGTCCCGAGATCTCCAGGGACAAGGAAGCTCCGGGCGCTCAGGAAGAAGACTGATTATGGAGGAAAAAAACCCTATGCCAGGGCAGGAAGAGTCGAAGGGTCCAGAGGAGGAGCAGGCTCCTGAGAAGGCTTCGGAAGAAAAAGAGGAAGTGAACGATAGGAGGCTGGCCCAGGCAGACGCTTATGATGAGCTCCGGGGAGCTTTTCAGCGTGTCCTGCATGGAGGGGTAATAACTCCGGAGATCCGCTCACTGCTCTACAAGCATGAGATGGTAGAGGTCCCTCAGGTCTCTAATGATATCGTCTCGAAGTGCAGCACTCTGCTGGGCAGGCTCAATGAGCCGATGAGAGATGAGGAGCTGGGGATCCTGGCACGCAGGGAGATCCCTCTGCTGGCGAGTACGCTCCTGGTACTGATTCCGGTTGTCAGGGATGCTTTGATCTGGAGAGCAATGCCTTATTTCGAGAGGGATAAGCCTAACTCTTCAGCTCAGGCACTTGAGAAGAGTCTGGATGATCTTCTCAGCAGAGGCCGGTAAGATTTTTCCGCGTGAGGATGGAGCTCCTCCCTGCCTGCTGAGGGGGGAGCTTCCCTATCTCTCTTACTGACTGATGGTTTCTTTAATCATGGCCTTGAAGTTTCTCTCAGCGTCCGTGTAGTTTTCCCAGTCCATCTCTACATTACAGAAGTAAAAATTAACATCGAAGTAATCTACCTGTGACTCACTGCCGTCATAATTGAAGCTATTGATGTAAGCAGCAATCCTGTCCTTGATGCTCTGTACATCGTCACTGTACCTGTTCATTCCGTAAGGCGTGAAGCAGACACCCATCTCAGCTTCGATCTTGTACCACTCAGCATTGAATACTTCCATGTCTTTAGGAAGCGCGGTGATCGAAGCACTGATGGAAGAGCCTCCTGCGAAGTAACTGGAGCGGACGCTGACCTTGAGCTCTTTAGGAAAGTTACCGGCTTTTTTCTCAGCGGTGATCCAGGTCCTGATCTTCTTCGCTATGTCCGTAGTGCTGAGTGAGCTGTCGTGATTGTCTCCGTAAGTTTTGTCGTACATCTTCGATCCTCCTGGTTAAGCGTCCGTTCTATCTATATGTTATAGCAACCAGTGTGCCAACTATCTAGGGCCCCTAAATAAGAGAACCTCTTCCGTAAGTGTAGTACGCGCCAGCGTTTACGAAAGAGGCTTATGGGGGGCTCCAGCATTGTCCTTCCAGGGAGGTCTGGTAGGACGTGCAGGGTGCATTGCACAGGAGGGTTATTGCACTACCCCTTCATTTCTGCTATGTCTTCTATCCCTGCTTTCCTCACATTCTTTACCGGGCATGGGATATTGGAGAATAGGAAGCTCTTTTCTCCTTTTTCTACTGCTTCCAGGTACGCTTTTCCGGTCCCTGTCTTCTCGAAGCATACCCAGTAATCTCCCGGCTTCAGTATGAAATGGGGGAACTCTGTATCCTCTAAAAAGATGAGGATGAAAGAGAGATTCCCTTTGTCCTGTGGGGTCATTGCTACGGTCCTTCCTGTATGAAGCCTAGAAGAATAGGTTGTCCGTTTTCAGGGCAAGGGCTCCAGTGTGTAGCGTTATCAATGGGGTTGTCCAATTTATAGAACCTTAGGTGTATGTGTGTACCTCCACATCTAGCACAGTGTTTGACTGTAGTTACGTGGGTTTTTTCCTCCTGCGGTTTCATAAGAGCTCCTTGTTACTGTACCAGATCTCTTAGGGTCTGCTTGTCCTCTTCTTCCATTCTGATTGCTTCGTTATACAACTCCATATCCATGACTCCCTCGATAGCGCTGGAGATAAGTTCTTCGAGTACTGAAGGAGGAAGAGCGTCTACTTCCCAAGAACTATTTCCATACTTGGCTATGAAGTCAGCTGCTCGAGAATCTGTCAGCTTCGCAGGGTTAGGAGGAGGATCATACTGCCGGACCTGGTCCATAGTCAGCGCTATCTTCTCTACAGGAACAGAGGCCTCAAACTCCAGAAGCCTTTCTCTGATATCCCGGACCATGTCTTCTCCGGAAGGATCGAGATCTCCCAGGTAGAGCAGGAGCCAGTGCTCTTTGTCTCTGTGTGCTTTGAATCGCTTTGCTGCATCATACATTGCAGAAGCGCTGGAGTACCCTCTGTTGACCATCAGAGTGACATGGTACTTATCTGCCAGGGGTCTGAGGACAGAAGCAAGAGCGTCCTTCTCTACCCAGAGCTCTACATAGTGGGATTGATTTGTCCAGCGCGGAAGTCTGTACCAGTCAATAGCAGTCTCTACCAGATCCGGGAGCCCAGTAAACTCCAGAGGGAGGACAGGCTTTCTCACACGGTCCTCAATCGCGCTCCAGTCCAGGAGACACCCGAGACGGGCGCGGGTAACAAGTCTGCTGAGCTTCTTGTAGCTCTTCTCTTCGTTTGGGATCAGGGCCCTCGAGACCAGCTGATAATATAACTGTCTGAGAGTGAGCTTGTACTCACTGAGCTCATCAATGATATCCCTGCACTCTCTGACCAGGTGCAAGGTCTCCCCCGAGGGGCTCCAGTGTCTATATAATTCTAGGGCCATATTATCTCCTTCTCCAGTAGGGCTTGAGGTAGTCCAGGCAATCCCCACAGTAGGGTCCTCCGGTACCTTCCTCTCCGCATCTTACACACTGCTGATTGTCCTTCTTTCTGTGATAGTTTTTCTTCGCTCTGGAAGCTCCCGTCCTCCTGCACCTGTGGCACTGCTTAAAGCGTTTGGATCTATTAGTCTTTCCACAGGTGCTGCATTTCTTTGCCATATCAGGCTTCCAATCTTAAAGGCATAATAAGGATCCTGTGCTTGAGATCTCCTGAGGTCTCTTCGATCAGGGTAGCACTATCTGCATTTTTTGCCCAGACAACTACGGTATCTGTCTGGAGAGTGCTCAATGCCTGGAGCAGATAGTGAGCGTTGTACCCTGCGTGGATCCCGTGCTCTACTTCTGCCTCAAGAGTCTCTGAGGCTTTTCCCATCTCTTCTGTCTTTGCGGAGAGTGTAAGGTCTACGGGGCCTGCTGTGAGGATGATCTGATGAGTAAGAGAGTCAGAGAAAAGAGAGATCCTTTTGACTGATTCTATAAGAGCTTTCCTGTTCACTGTGAAACTCCGTGGGGGATCCACAGGGATCACTTTGGGGTAGTTTGGAAACGGTCCTTCGATCCTGAGACAGGACATTGTCATCGATCCTGCATGGAACTCCACTCTGTCCTGGCTAAAATGTACATTGATATCTACAGGGCCTGCTCCGAATTTCTTAAGGGTGTTCAAGGTCTTGGCAGGGACTATTACAGAGAGCTTCCCCTTGACTCTCTTACTTCTGCCGAAGTGGTATCCGGTGCCCTTATCCTTTGCGAGGGCTTCTACCAGGGCAAGTCTGTGTCCATCTGTCGAGATCAGGGCCAGGCGCGTAGAGGAGATCTCGAAGCAGACTCCTGTGAGGGCTGGCCTGGTAAGGTCTGTCCCTGTGGCATAGGTAGTCTTGTCTATCATCCGGAAAAGCTCTCCAGTATCGATAGAGAATATATGATCCGCTGTGAGCTTAGGGAC